>Ga0209345_10000524_pt1 | contig 48672 bp, 49 predicted proteins | sample Cruoilmetagenom7_FD_187294 | JGI IMG/M metagenome (GOLD analysis project Ga0209345, IMG submission 187294) | Oil polluted marine microbial communities from Coal Oil Point, Santa Barbara, California, USA - Sample 7 (SPAdes) (version 2) | ecosystem: Environmental > Aquatic > Marine > Oil seeps ... | reverse complement strand
GCAGGTATCGGCGACGATATTGTACACCCCGCCCGCCCCGGCGCCGGTCGCCGCCAAAGCAAAGGCGCGCGCACAATCCTCAAGCGCGACAAGCGGCACCTCGCCACGCGTCTCAAGCCGGATCAGGACCGGACCGATCCCTACCCCGAGATGCGCGTTCATCATCCGTCCCGGCCCAAGGATCGCACCGGGGCGCAGGATGGTCAGCGTCAGCCCCGCATCCCGCGCAATCCGCTCTTGCGCAAGCTTGGCGCGGGCATAGCTGTCGCGCTCCAGTGGCGCGGTTTCAAGCGGCGTCTCCTCGTCGATCACCTGCCCTTCAAGGGCCGGGTCCGCAGAGTAAACCGCGATCGAACTGGCCAGCACAAGGCGCGGCGGCTCGGGGGCATCGGCCATGGCAAGAGTCAAACGCCGGGTCGCCTCAAGCGTGTCGCGTTCCTGCGTGGCCCACTCGCCGGAAAGGGCGCTGGCGAGATGGATCACCACGTCAATGCCTGTCAGAACCCGCGCCAATTGCGCAGGGGTGGCCACCGCAAGATCAAGCGCCACCGCCTCGGCCTCGTCGCCACGCGCGCCGGGCTGCAAGGCCCGGACAAGCGCCCGCACAGTGTGGCCATGGCCAAACAGTTCGGCCACCACCGCGCGGCCCAGAAACCCATCGGCGCCGGTGATCAGAACGCTTTGCGCTGTCACGCCCATGGCACTAGCTCCATGCGCTCACAGCCGCTCTGCATGGTCTGCGGCCCTGTCGTGCGCCCGGCATTCTGGATCGCCAGGGTGACCTCGGTCAGATGGAGCGCCATCTCATTGGACAACCGACAGGCGCGCCCGTCGGTCAGAGCGGCGAGCATTTCGACCGGGCCAAGCGCGAAATTCATCGAGGCCGCCCCCCATCGCCCCGGCTTGGGGTGGCTCGTCCCGCGCGCGCGAATGCGGCGGCCAAACGGATGCTCCAAAAGGCGGCGTCGGACCGTCAGGCGGCGGAAAAACCGCACCGGCGCGGCGTTGTCCCAGGCACGCGCCACCTGCAACACCCCCTTGTCGCCAATCACCCGGATGCGGTGATCATGCGGCGCGACAATCGAACAGGTCAGCCGCGCCACCGGGCCATCCGCGAAAAACAGCGTCGCCACCGAGAAATCCGGCGTTGTGCCCGCGCCCGGCTTGTCGGGGATTACACTGGCCGAGGCCGCAACCACGGTTTCGACCCTTCCGAACATCGCGATCAGCCAGCTGAGATAATAGCCCGCATGTTCCAGCGTGCAGCCGACCTGAAACTCATCGGCATAAGGCCAGGGCGCGCCGCTTTCGCTTTGCCATTTGCGATAGGGCGCCTGCGGGATAAACCCATCGTCAAGCTCGGCATAGACAAGCCGGGGCGTCCCCGCCACATCGCGGCGCACCGCCGCGGCCAGAACCTGCGCCGCCTCGCCAAGCACCGAACAGGGCGCCGAGGCAAGCAGGAGCCCGCGCGCCTGTGCCAGATCGAAAAGCGCGCGCGCCTGCGTCAGTTTCATCGCCAGCGGCTTTTCGCAATAGACATGATGCCCGGCCTCAAGACAGGCGCGATTGACCTCGTAATGCGCCTCGGGGTTGGTCAGGTTCAGGATCACATCCTCCGGGCCAAGCGCCGCAAAAACCGCACCCAGGTCGGCGGCAGGACCCACACCCCAATGCGCACAGAACGCCGCAAGCCGCTCCGGATCACGGTCATGGGCGGCGCAAACCGTCACCTCGGGGTGACTGACCAGCGACCGCATGTAAAGATCGGCCACGAAACCGCAGCCTATGATCGCGACGCGGCTCATGCCGCCCGCCCTTTTTTGGCACCTTTTACCAGAATCATTGCCCGTTACCCTGCATCATTCCCCCGCTAAGCACATGAAAATGGCGATAATTCGACCATTTTCCCGAATTCCGGGACATTTGCCGCCCCGTGATGCCGACCGGCCACGCCGAAGCGGCAAAATCGCAAAATGACCCCGGTTTCGCCCTCTGGTCAGCCATGTTTCAAGGCTGGTATAGCTGATTTGTAAACGTCGCGTATCGGGGCCATCATCGTGGAATTTAAAATCAAAGAACAGTGTATCCGGATTGCCCCACGGGACCGCGAAGCGCTTGAGCGGGACGTCGCGGCGCGCCTGCGCGACGGGCGCGGCTTTGCCCTTGCGACGCTCAATCTCGATCATCTGGTCAAATTGCCGCGCGATCCGGCGTTTCTTGCGGCCTATGCCCGGCACGACATGATCGTCGCCGATGGCAATCCGATTGTCTGGCTCTCAAGGCTGGCCGGGCGGCCCGTTGGCCTGGTTCCCGGCTCTGACATGGTGATGCCGCTGGTGCGGATCACCGCGTCTTTAGGTGCGCCTCTGGCCCTGCTCGGCAGCACGGGGCCGGTGCTCGACGAGGCCGCGAATGCCTTGCGCGCAGAGATACCGGGGTTGGAGATCACAGCGCAAATTGCCCCGCCGATGGGGTTTGATCCAACCGGCCTCGAGGCCGACGCCATGATCACCCAGCTGGAGCAATCCGGCGCGCGGCTTTGCCTGTTGGCGCTTGGTGCTCCGAAACAGGAAATCTTTGCGGCCCGCGCCTATGCGCGGCTTCCCAATGTGGGCTTTGCCGCCTTTGGTGCGGGGCTTGACTTCATTGCTGGTCGTCAGGTGCGTGCGCCCGAGTGGGTGCGGTCGATAGCGATGGAATGGCTGTGGCGAATGCTGGCCCAGCCACGCCGCATGGTGCCGCGCTATGCCCGCTGCGCGGTCATTTTTCCGGAGCATGCGCTGCGCGCGCTGCGTCTGCGCAACTCACCCTGAAATCATCCGCGGGCGACGCCGCCGCAACAACAGCGCGTCCTTGACTCGCACCTTGATCCCGCGCGGCGGCAGGATTTCTTGATTTTGTTCGAACACGGTTCCGGTCAGGGCCGGATCATGCCAGAGCGCCAGCGTCGCCCCCCATTTTGCCGATTGCGCCGGGTCAAGCCCATGCGCCACGCCCATCCTTGTGGCCAGCATGCCGGGCATCCAGTCATTGATAACGATATCGGGGAAACGGTCGGCAAGATCGGCAATCATCGCGCGGGTCAGGATGCGCGCCGCGCCCTTTGACACCGCATAACCGGACGAGGCCGGCAGCGGCGCGATATCGGCGAAGGTCGAGACATTCATGATCCGGCCAAACCCGGCCTCGACCATCCCGTCAAGCGTGGCATGGCTGCAATTGACCATGCCGCCAAGGTTGATCGCGACCGTGTCCATAAAGCTGTCCGGCGTCTCGTCGAGAAAATCGCGCCTTGGATAGACGGCGGCGTTGTTGATCAGCAAGGTAATCGGCACCTCGTCGGCGATCTGGCTCAGGCCTTCGCGCACCGCGCCCGCATCGGCGACATCGACCTGAAGCATCTCGACGCTGTCGCGGGGCGCAAGGGCGACGGTTTCCTCGATCCCGTCGCGCCTGCGCCCAAGTGCCACCACCCGCATGCCGCGCGCCGCAAGCTCAAGCACAAGCGCGCGGCCAAGCCCGCCGCCCGCGCCGGTCACCACGGCAATCCCGGATTTGATCCTGTCGTTCATTCTGCTGCGTCCTTCGGGAGGCTGGTGCCAATCGCCTCGGCAACCCGCAGGGCATTGGCGGCAATGGTCAGGCTTGGGTTCACCCCCATCGACGAGGGCATGAAAGAGGCATCCGCCACATAAAGATTATCCAGCCCATGCGCCCGGCAATCGGCGTTCAGAACGCTGGTTTTCGGGTCATTGCCAAAGCGCAGCGTGCCACAGGGATGGCCGAAATTCAACTCGGGCTGATGGGTCAGAAACAACCGTCGATGCCCGCGCAACGCCTTCGATATGGCGCGGCGAAAGGCGCGGCGGCGGGCCAGAAGTTCACCGTGCAGATGATAGGTGAAATCAAGCGCCTCTGGTGCGTTTTCATCCCACGTCACGCGGTTTTCGGGGTATCCAAGATCCTCCATCAGGCCGACAAACACCTTGGCCTGTCCCATAAGGCGCGCGGCGATCAAAGCCGGAATGCGGGTCAGATGGCGCAGGGGCCGGATATGGCGCAGCGCCGAGCGATCAAACATCCCGTTGAGGAAATGCACAATCTCGCCGTATCCCGCATCAATCCCCATGGCCTGCACCGTGCCGAACCGCTGACTGTCGCGATGGTAAAGGTCGCGCAGCGATATCGCCTTGCCGGGGCCGGGTGCGTGCGCCACGCGCGGTGGCCATAGGGCGAATATCTCATTGAGGTGAAACATCAGGTTGCGCCCGACAAGCCCGCTTTCGTTGGCGCAGCCCTCGGGCCAGTGCGCGGCGTGTGACGCCAGCAAAAGGCGCGGCGACCCGAACGCCCCCGCCGCCAGAACAAAGCGGCGCGCGCGCAGATCAAACGCCTCGCCCCGCCGCGTCACCTCGATATGGCTGATCCGGCCCGGCGCGCCGCAAAGCCGCTTGACCGTGCAGTTATCAAGCAGCCTTGCACGCCCCGTCGTAAGCGCCGGTTCCACCCCGGCAGAGCGGCCATCCATCTTGCAGGGGCGCGGGCATTTTACGCCAAGGCAATCATGACAACCCTCAAGATAGCGGATCGCGGAATGCAGGCGATAGGGGTGCAACCCGGCCCGCGTCAGGCTTGTCATCAGGGCACTGTCGCCCGCGCTTAGCGGCGGCGGTTTGGCCAGATCGGCGGGCGGCTCCGGCGACAGGGGGTCGGCCTCACCGCAGACATGCAAAAGCGCCTCGGCACGCGCATACCAGGGGCGCATCGCATCAAACCCTACGGGCCAGCCGCCGGTGGGGTGCGGGCGATCCTCGGTGGCCTCAAGATCATGGCGTTCAGGGCGCTCAAGCGTAGCGGCATAAAACACCGACGAACCGCCGACGCCTGCCCCGAGGGGACCAAAAAATTCCGATGCGCGCCCGTTGATCGTGGCGCGCATCGGCCCCGGCCAATAGCCGCGCAGCTGTCGCGCAACGGGGTCAAACATATCCGGGTCAAGGCCCTGGCGCTCGGCGCGGTGCCCGTTGGGGCCTTTCTCGACAAAGAGCACCGAGAGCCCCATTTCGGCCAACCGACGCCCGACTATCCCGCCGCCCATACCCGCACCGATCACGATCACATCCCAAAGGGTATCTTGAATATCGCCGGTCATTGCGCGGCCTCGGGCGCGGCAAAGACCGGCACGAACAGATTGCTGAGCGCGATAGCGGCGCGGTTGGTGAGGTGGTTATTGTCAAAATACCACGCCTCGTCGCCCTGCATCACCGAACAGGCATTTACGTCACACAGGCGCGGCCAGCCGTCGATCCAGGTAATCCGCCCGGCGCTGGCAAGCGCGGCAAGCGGTGCCTCGGCGGGCGCGGCGCGCGCAAGGGCCTCGGCCAGGGGCACCTTGAAAACGGTGTCATCGCCGCGCGCCATCCGGCCATGGGCCAGGGCGCGGGCGATCTGGCGTGAGTCGTAATGCGGCACCTCGGGCATCTGGCGCAGCACGAATATGCGCCCGAATTGCGGGGCAAGCTCGGCCAGCGTGCGGGTCAGCGCGGCGTTGAACAGCGTGTGTTGCGGCCCGACCGGCAGATTGCTGTCAGGCGCGGGCGCAAGGGCGATGCGGTTATGGGCATCAAGCCCGCTGCCCTGCCCCTCGGTATAATAGCTCCAACGGCCAACAAGCAGCAGGGTTTTCAGGCTGTCGATCTGCGACAGGCCCTTGCGGATCGTGGCATTGGCGCGGGTGCAATCGGCATCCTGTGCAGGGGTGGCCGCACTCTCGGCCTTGGTGACACCAAAGAGCGGCGGACAGCCGGCATGCCAGATCACCAGAGCGGGGCGACCCGCGACAAAGGCGGCACGCTCGACCCCCTCTTTCATTGCCCGCAGATGGCTGTCGCCCCAGATCAGAACCTCGGGCGGGCCATCGGGGCCAATCGGGCAGGTCTCGACCCCGGCCAGCGGGCCGGCCTCGGCCACCACGCAGCGCGACCAATCCTGATTGAAATCACCAGAGGCCTCGATATGGGTGCGCACAAAGGGCGCAAAACGACCCGCCATGCCATCACCTTTCCAGATCAGAGCGCCAAGCGCCAGCAACACCCCCGAGGCAAGAACCGTACCGCCCACCAAGGGCAGGGTCGCGGGGCCGCGCATGCGCCGCACGGGCCGCTCGACATAGCGCCAGGACAGCACCGAAATCCCGAAGGCGAGCGCCAGCCAGAGCGCCGCTTCCAAGCCACCCGAATAGCCTCCGCGCCAATATTGCGAGAGTGTCAGTACCGGCCAGTGCCAGAGATAAAGCGAATAGGAAATCACCCCGATGAACACCGGGGCGGGATGCGACAGCGCGCGATTGACCGGGTTCGCGTCACGCCCGTTGGCAAGGATAAGAACCGTGCCGATCACCGGAACAAGCGCCTGAAGCCCCGGAAAACCCGGCCCCGGCGTGATCATTACGATGCCAGCCAGAACAAGCCCGAGACCGGCCCATGACAGCACCGGATGCACCACCCATCGCAGGCCCCTTTGCTGGCCGGCGATGGCCAAAAGCACCCCGGCCAAAAGCTCCCATGCGCGGAACGGAAACAGATAAAAGGCCGCCGTCGGCGAAGTTGCGGTGAGGCGCACGCAGGCCAGCAGCGACAGGATCGCCGCCCCCGCCAAAAGCACAGGCATCGCGCGCCGCCACCGCATCAAGAGCAAGAGGGCAAACGGCAGGGCGATATAAAACTGCTCTTCCACGGCTAGCGACCATGTGTGCAACAGCACCTTATCCTCGGCGCCGATGTCGAAATACCCCGCCTCGCGGTAAAAATGCACGTTCGACAGGTAAACCGTGGCCGAAATCAGGGCCTTGCCGAAGGCGCGGAATTCGAACGGCAAAAGCACGAACCATGCCACCAGAAACGACGCCGCCGCCATGGCGAAATAGGCCGGCGCCAGCCGCCTGATCCGACGCAAGTAGAACGCGCCAAGGCGGATGCGCCCACTCTCGATCAACTCGGCCCAGAGGATGCCACCGATCAGGAACCCCGACAGCACGAAGAAGATATCGACACCGACAAACCCGCCCGACAGCCCCGGCAGGCCAAAGTGATAGAGCACCACCGCCAAAACGGCGATGGCGCGCAGCCCGTCGATCTCGGGGCGATAGCCGATCGCGCCAGCCTGCCCGCTCATGTCGGGACCTCGCCTTGCGCCCATGGCGCGCAACTGGCGGGCGTGGGGCGTTCAAAAAATACCGGCATCGGCGCGTCCGAAAGCACCGCCTGATAAACGCCAAGCACCTGTTCGGCCTTGCGGTCCCAGGTGAAATTCTGCGCCACCCAGGCGCGCGCCGTCTGGCCGGTTTCGGCCAGGGCTGTGCGATCCTCTGCAAGAAACGCCAAGGCAGTGCGAAACCCGGAAATGATGCGCTCGCGCGGCCCGATGGGCACTTTGTAGCCACGCCCGGCCTGCACCAACTCACCGGGGCCAGCGTAATCAACGATCAGCGGCGGCACGCCAAGCGCCATCGCCTCAAGCACCACGCCGCCACCGAATTCGCGGATCGAGGGAAAGGCGAAGAGGTGACAGGCGGCCAGAACATTCTGCACGTCCGTGTGCGGCAGCCAGCCGTGAAAGGTGATCGCCTCACTGACGCCAAGCGCCTCGGCCTGTGCGCGCAGATCGCCCATCATCGGCCCGTCGCCCACCAGATCAAGCCGGAGCGTGCCTGCCCGCAGCAGTGGCGCGGCCGCCTCGATCAGCATGTCAGGGCCTTTATAAGGCACAAGTCGGCCCACGAACCCGGCGCGCAGTGGCCCGGCCCCGGGCGCGGCGGCGCGTGAAAACCGCGCAGGATCAATCGCGTTTTCCGGCAGGTAGACACATTTGCCGCGCATCGCCTCGGGCATTTCCCCGAGGGTATGGCGCGACCCGACAAGGATGGCGCTCGCGTGGGTCAGAGTTGCGCGCCGCCCCGGCAGGGCCTTGTAGGCGCTGCGCAGATAGCTGAGCCATTCGCGTTCGCGCCGCCGCTCGCGATCAAAGCCCTCGGGCCATGGCACGCCACCATTGAGCGGCCCCAGCACAAAGGGCACGCCTGCGCGCGCGCATTTGGCGGCAATCGGGCTTGACAGGGTCGGGCTTAGCGGGGTGATGCGATGCACGATGTCATACTGCCCGGCGGTAATATCCGCGCCAAACGCCTTCCAGACGAGATGTTCAAACCACGGATAGGACAGCGCGTTGATCAATTGCAACGTGGTCCAGCCCTTGCCTTCGCCCATCCGAAGCTTTTGCCCAAGCGCCCAGAGCGGGCGGGCCAGAGCCTCGGACTCAATCGCGGTAAAATCCACCCCCTCGCGCAGGCCCGCGCGTAGAAAGGCGTCGCGGTTGCGCACCTGCGTGACGATATGCACATCCGCCACCTCGCGTAGCGCGTTTGCCAGCGACCAGCCGACAAGCGGCACGCTGACCCATTCGGGATTGGCGGCCTCGGCAATCGCCAGAACGCGCGGTCTTTGCCCTGTCATCATGCGCCCCTCACATCACCGGGCGCCAGCCGAGCGGGCCATGGCGTTTGCGCGACGGGCTTTGATCGCGCATCTTTTCGGCAAGCCCCAGAAGCGTGCCGGCAAACAACCAGGTGAGCGGCGTGAGGGTCGCATTCGGCAGCATATCAATCAGGTTCACCGCCAGCAAAAGCGCCACCGGCCCCAAAAGCGGCGAGAGGTCATCCCGCGCAAGGCGGCGGCTATTGATCCAGAGCATCAGGATTGGCAGGGCGATCAATCCGAGTTCGGCCATGTAACCAACCCAGCCATAGATGCCGATCAGGATGATCCAGCGCCCGTCAGTCACGGTTTCAATAACCCCGGTAAAGGGGTTCAGGATATGATTGCGCCCCCAGCTTCCCCAGCCGAAAAGCGGCTTGAGATAGGCGCGCTCCATCAGGATATCTTCGTTATCAAGCCGAAAGCGTAGCGAATTGGCGCGCTCGGGGCTGGCGCGCCCCGCCTGCTCCAGAATCCAGTCAACCGGGACAAGCCCGGCACCCTTGAGCACCGGGTAACTTATCGCGACAAGCGCCATCAGTGCCGCGATGCGAAGCTGCATTCGCACCGGCAGCAAAAGCGCCAGCGGCGCGAGGTAGATGCCATAGATCAGCGAGCCAAGCGATTTGCACAGCACCAGCACCAGGCCCAGGTAAAGCGCCGCCCCGATCAGGATGATCCGACGGCGGCCATCGGCCTCGCGCGCAAGGGCAATCGCACAGGTGATCGCCATGACGGTAAAGAAGGCCACCCAAAGCCCATGATACATGAACACGATCGGGCGAAAGCCGCCATCGCGGATCATCTGTTCGAAATTGTGCTGGAAATAGCCGTAAATCCAGATGTTAAGCTGTGGTGACAGGCGCACCTCAAGCAGCATCGGTAACGAATAGATCATTCCGCCCACAAACAGCGCGCCGACCAGTTCGCGCAGGCCCTGCGGCGAGGCCAGAATCTGACGCGCCATCAGGAACGGCAGGATCAGGATGAACTGCAACAGGACGAGCGCGACCATATCCTTGAGGCCCAAGGCCGGCAGGCCGATGCTGCCGTAAAACACCGGTTCCATATTGCCCAGAACAGTGGCAATGGGGCTGAAGATGAACAGCAGAACAAGCACCCGTGCCACCCGTCCGCGCGGCAAGAGCGGCGCCTGTCGGCCATAGTGGTAAAGGCAGATCGCAAAGGTGACAACGCTTGGCAGCGATTCCTTGGTCAGCGGCGGCATCAGCGGAAAGTCAAACGCGGCGGGTGGCGGCGGCAGGAACATATAGGCCCCCAAAAGCGACCAGATCAGCGCACGCTCGATCGGCCAGCGACGAAACATCACCAGCGTTACAAGCGGCCAGACCGCCAGCATGAGATAGGCCAAACCATTCGGCATAATGCGCCGGGCACCTCGTTTTGTTTACAACCACGTCATCTGTCGTTGATCAAAGCGCGGGCAAATTCGTTTGCCTGACCCGCGCCCTTATTCCTGCTCAGCCCCAACGCGGGGTTGATTTCAGGTTCACTCTATGCTCCAAAAGGATCAGATATCAACAAATTCAACGTGCTAGCGTCTTATTTCGCGCGCGGCATGCATCAATGCCCGCGTATCGGGCCAATTGTTTTGACAAGGGCAAGGATCGCCACAGCATGGCGCAGGCACGGCCCCTTCGGATCGCCTATTTATGCGATCAAAGCCCCGAGGACCGCCAAAGCTATTCCGGCGGCAATGCCCGGCTTCTGGCGGCGTTGCGCGATCATGTCGACGAGGTCAGCGTGCTTGGCACCGGCTGGCACGCGGCACAGCCCGTCCGACAGGCGATCGAAGGCCTGCCCGACCCTGTGGCGATCCGCGCCCGCTGGCGCGCGCATCTCGCCCTTGGGCGGGTGATCGCGCGCGGTGTGGCCAATGACTTGCGACAGGGACAGTATGACGTTTTGTTCTGCGCCTATAGCTTTCAGTCGCTGCACAGGTTGCGCCTGCCCTACCCGATGATCACGGCCTATACCTCTGATGCGACACCGACGGTCTACAAACGCTCCGAGGTGGGGGCGGCCTTTGGATCATTCCTCAAGGTGTCGCGCCTTGTTGATCCGCTGATCCAGCGGGCCGAACGACAGGTGTTTCAGGCAACCGACCTCTTGTTCTGGCCGAGTGAATGGCTCAAGTCAGAGGCCGATGCGCTTTACGGCCTTGATCCGGCAAAGTCGCTGGTCGTGCCCTGGGGGGCCAATATCGCCGACCCCGGCACGGCAGCGGCACCGCCAAAATTGGCGCCTGGCGCGCCTCTGCAACTTTTGGTTCTGGGGCGCGACTGGTTTGCCAAGGGCGGCCCGGTGGCGTTTGAAACCATGCAGCGGTTGCGCGCCCTGGGCCATGATGCGCGGCTCACGGTAATCGGCTGTACCCCGCCCGCGTTTCACCGCAATGCCCACGTCACCGTGCATCCGCATCTGGACAAATCCAGACCCGACGAGCGTGCGACGCTCGACGCCTGTCTCAAATCGGCACATTTCATGGTGATGGCATCGCTTGAATCCTACGGCTTCGCCTTTTGCGAGGCTTCGGCGCATGGGCTTCCGTCGCTTTGTCTGAATGTCGGCGGGGTGCCGGTGCGCGACGGCGTGAACGGTCATGCCATCGCCGCCGAGGGCGACACTGTGGCGGCTTTCACGACGCTGATCACCGGCTATCTGCAAGACCCTGCCACTTATGGCGCGCTGCGCGCCACGACCCGGCAGGAATACGAGACACGGCTGAACTGGCGCGCCTGGGGAAACACGGTGCGCGAGCGACTGTTAGCGGCGCGCACCGGGGTAAGGTGATCTTTCAGACGATCAACAGCCGGTGCCGCAAAGCACCACGCGGAAGGTGCGCATCATCACCTTCAGATCAGTCACCAGCGACAGTTCCTTGAAATAGCTGTTGTCGAATTCGGCGCGCTCGGCAAAGCTGCTTTCGTTGCGCACTGAGATTTGCCAGAAACCGGTAATGCCCGGACGCATGGCATAATAAGCAAGGCCCGGATACATCCCGCGCTGTGACGGCATCATCGGACGCGGGCCGACAATCGACATATCCCCCTTGAGCACGTTGAAAAGCTGCGGCAGCTCGTCCAGCGAAGTCTTGCGGATGATCCGCCCGATGGTGGTGATCCGGGGGTCATGGCGCAGCTTCTGATGCTCGTCCCATTCACGGCGATGCGCGGGGTCCGCATTCAGATAGGTTTCAAGCTGTGCCTCGGCATCGGCCACCATGCTGCGCAATTTCCACATGCGGAAATTTTTGCCATTCCGACCAACGCGGTTTTGCGCAAAGAAGGGCGATTTCCCGTCCAGGGCGACCAGTGCCGCAACCACCGCAACAACGACTGCAACCGGCAAGGCCACGACAAGGACGATCACAATGTCCATAAATCTCTTGAAAAAGCTGGTGTAAAGCTGTGGCCGGTCAACCAGAACGGCAGGGTTTTGAACAAAATCATTGGTATTCAGGCGTGACTCCGCCCGAAGCATTCTAAAAGTCATACTTGGCACTCCCCAATAGTACACGATCCACAAACTCATAACCGTCACGCTTACGAGCACCCCTTGCACCCGTTGACGGCCGGACAGCCCGGCCAACGCTTTTCAAATGCGGCCGAATTGCGGCGCAAACTGCACCGAATTACGACGCCCCGGATTGCACGCAATCCGACCATAGTGCATATGACATCAAGTTTGCTCGGCAGCCTTCTCGGTGAATAAACAGATGCCCCCACATCTATCTCTCCGGGAAATTATTCAGCTTTTAAGCTAACTTATCAAAGATCGCCTATAATGGCACAGCAAGTCAAGAACACTGAAAAAACACAACTTTAACGATAGTTACGTCGAAATGAGTTGACAGATTGGCCATTAGCCACCCCCGCCAACGCCTCAATTTCGCCCTGTTCGTGACCCTTCGATTTCCCATGCGTCGATCTAATTTTCGACGCATTTCGGCCTCAAACACAACGAGATACTGTTGCCGCAGCAGCGCCGCTCAACCATGGCCAGGCCCGTAATTATCGCCATATTAGAAACAGTGAGTGTGTAAGCCGGGCATTGCCTCTTGTAAAAGGGGAAAATACGGTCGGTGGTCCCATAAACATCGGCCAAACAGGGAATTACTGTCGCCGATTGGGAAACGGGCATTGAGGCTAAGGTCAGCCTTCGCAAAGCAAAAATACACCCGCAACAGCCCGCCGCATCGGTGCCACATTTCCGACACGTTTAAAGAGAGCGTCGAAAACGCTCAAAAACGCGGACGTCTGACGCCGTTGCGGAATTCGCCCCGAATCACCCCGTTCAAACAGGGTCGCCACCCGGGATCGAGGGCTGTAGCACAGCTAAAAACGCCGCCCGGGGGTCTCCCGGACGGCGCGTGAGCCTTGAGTTTGAAAAGCCGCGTCAGGCGCGCACAAGCGCCTCATAGCCCTCAGACACCTCACGGGTCAGGGCGCCCACCTCGAAGGTATAATCGCCTATCTGACCCACCGGGGTGACCTCGGCGGCAGAGCCGGTCAGGAAACACTGTTCAAAGCCTTCAAGCTCTTCCGGCATGATGTGGCGCTCATGCACCTTGATCTGACGGTCGCGCAACATGCCGATCACCGTCTGGCGGGTCAGACCGTTCAGGATCGAATCCGCCAGCGGCGTGTGGATCTCGCCATCCTTGACAAAGAAGATATTGGCGCCGGTCGCCTCGGCCACGTAACCGCGATAATCCAGGAACATGGCATCCGAACAGCCCTTGGCCTCGGCCGCGTGCTTGGACATGGTGCAGATCATGTAGAGACCGGCCGCCTTGGCCGCCACCGGGATGGTTTCGGGGCTGGGGCGTTTCCACTTGGCGATATCAAGCTTGGCCCCCTTCATCTTGGCGTCGCCATAATAATTGCCCCATTCCCAGGCAGTCACCGCCATGCGGACCGGGTTGCGCGATGCGGCGACACCCATATCTTCGCCCGCGCCGCGAAACGCGACCACGCGCAGATAGGCATTGGTCAGGTTGTTGGCATCCAGCACCTCGCGCTTGGCGTCTTCGATCTGATCCACGGTGTAAGGGATCGCCATATCCATAAGCTCGCCCGACTTCAAAAGCCGCGCCGAATGTTCACGGCTCTTGAACACCTTGCCATCATAACAGCGCTCGCCCTCGAAAACCGAACTGGCATAGTGCAGCGCATGGGTCAGAATATGGACATTGGCATCACGCCAATCGACAAGGCCCCCATCCATCCAGATCTTTCCGTCGCGATCATCATAGCCAGACATCATACGTCTCCTTTTGGCATTCTTTGCATTTGTTGCGCAATTTATGGCCGTTGCGGACATTAAATTGCGTTAAAACTGAGATTCGCTACCAGTTTGACCTTGGAATGTCAACAAAGCTGACTTAATATGAAACATATCGCGTGAGTATTGTGAACGGAGACTGGTCATGGCCGAATTTCAGGGTGGCGAAAACCTTTTGTTTCTGACCGATGAACAGCTGCGCCAAGGGATCGAGGCAATGTTCTTTGCCTACCGCGGCTTTACCGCCGATCCTGATCGCATTCTGGCCACCATGGCCTATGGTCGCGCGCATCACCGGGCGGTCCACTTTATTTCGCGCAGTCCGGGGACGACGGTGAACAATCTGCTGAATATTCTGGGTGTGACCAAACAATCGCTGAACCGGGTGCTGCGCACGCTGGTCGAGGACGGCCTGGTCGACAGCCGCGTGGGCAAGGCCGACAAGCGCGAACGCCATCTGTTTCTGACCGATGCGGGCGAGGCGCTGGAGCGCAAGCTCTCGGATGCCCAACGCGCCCGGATGCGCGCGGCATACCGCGCCGCAGGCCCCGAGGCGGTCGCGGGCTTTCGTCAGGTGCTGGAGGCGATGATGGAGCCGGAACTGCGCCGCCGTTATTATGGCATCAGGGAGAATGAGGTATGAGTGATCCAGCCCCGCATCTGCTGATTGTCGATGACGACGAACGTATTCGCGGCCTGCTGCGAAAGTATCTGATGCGGCACGGGTTTCTTGTCTCTGTCGCGCGCGATGCGGGCCATGCGCGGCGGGTTCTTGGCGGTCTTGATTTCGATCTGATCGTGCTGGATGTGATGATGCCCGGCGAAACCGGGATCGACCTCACGCGCGCGCTCCGCGAGACCCACAGCACGCCGATCCTTCTGCTGACGGCGCGCGGGGAAACCCCGGATCGCATCGAGGGGCTGGAGGCGGGGGCCGACGATTACCTCTCGAAACCGTTCGAACCAAAAGAGCTTTTGCTTCGGATCAATGCGATCCTGCGGCGGGTGCCCGAACCAGAGCCCGAGACCACGACCCTCAAGGTCGTGCAAATGGGCGCCGTGCGCTATGACATCGAACGCGCCGAGCTTAGCCGCGGCGGCACGCCGATCCGGCTGACCGCGACCGAGGTTCAGCTGATGCGCATCTTTGCCGAGAACCTGCGCCAGCCGGTGACGCGCACCAAGCTTGTCGAGGATCTGGGGCGCGATGGCGGCCAGGCACAGGAACGTGCCGTTGACGTGCAGATCACCCGCCTGCGCCGCAAGATTGAATCCGACCCCAAACAGCCGCGCTATCTTCAGACCGTGCGCGGCGAGGGCTATATGCTGTCGCCCGACTAGCACCTGTGTCTATTCGCCGGGCTGAACCTGCCAGGGCGTGCCGGTTTTGATGATGGCGTTGATGATCATGATCAGCCTGCATGTCGGCTGCGTCCGCCAATCGCCCTATTTTCCCGACCTGTCCAGCGCATCAAGCCGCGCCTTGAGAGCCTCGTTTTCTTCGCGCGCCTTTTGGGCCATAGCGCGGACGGCGTCGAATTCTTCACGGGTGACGAAATCACGATCCGCAAGCCAGCGGTCGATCATCGACTTCATCGCGGTTTCGGCCTCGGTCTTGGCCCCCTGCGCCACGCCCATGGCGTTGGTCATCAGTTGCGAAATATCGTCGAGCACTTTGTTACGGGTTTGCATGGGGTTCTCCGGCGTTACATTTCCTCTCTTATATGGGCCTAAACCCGCCCATCACAAGGTTGACTTCCCCCGGCGACCAGAGGCACAGAGACGCACATGCAGGCTATGATCCCCTTTCCCGATATCTCACCCGAGATTTTCACCCTGTCCCTCTTCGGGATGGAATTCGCGCTGCGTTGGTATGCGCTGTCTTATATCGTCGGCATTCTTCTGGGCTGGCGGCTTGTGGTGGCCAGCGTCAAGCGCCCGCATCTGTGGCGCGATGCAAGCGCCCCGATGACCCCGCCGCAGGTCGAGGATCTTTTGACCTGGGTGATCCTTGGGGTCATCCTCGGCGGGCGGCTTGGCTTCGTGCTGTTCTATCAGCCGGGCTATTACCTGCAAAACCCGATGCAGATCCTTCAGGTCTGGCAGGGCGGCATGTCGTTTCACGGCGGGCTTTTGGGGGTTGTGACGGCCTGTCTCCTCTACTCCAAACGCCAGGGTATTGCCTGGCTCTCGGTGGGTGATGTTCTCTGCATGGTGGCGCCGATCGGTCTTTTGCTGGGCCGGATCGCCAATTTCATCAATGCAGAACTTTGGGGCCGCCCGACCAGCCTGCCCTGGGGCGTGGCCTTTCCCGGCGCGGCGGCACAGGATTGCCCGGATGTGATCGGGATTTGCGCGCGCCATCCCTCACAGCTTTATGAGGCCATGCTTGAGGGGCTTATCCTTGGCGCGGTGCTGATCTTTCTGGCCTATCGTCGCGGTGCCCTGAAAGAGCCGGGTCGGATCACCGGTCTGTTTTTTATCGGCTACGGCGTCTCGCGCTTTATCGTCGAATTTGTCCGCCAGGCCGACGCGCAGTTCATCACACCCGACAATCCCATGGGTTATGCGGTGCAAATGGGCGCCTTTGGCCTCAGCATGGGGCAATTACTGTCGCTGCCGATGATCGCCTTTGGTCTGGCCATGGTCGCCTGGGCAAAACGGTCCCGCCCTGCATGAAAGGGCTGCGGGACCACCTGATCGCCCGGATCAGCGAGGGCGGGCCAATCACGCTGGCCGATTACATGGCGACCTGCCTGATGCATCCCGAGTATGGCTATTACGCCACCCGCGATCCGTTTGGTGCGGCGGGCGATTTCATCACCGCGCCGGAAATCAGCCAGATGTTCGGCGAGTTGATCGGCCTCTGCCTTGCGCAATGCTGGCTGGATCAGGGCGCGCCCGATACGTTTGCCCTGGCCGAGGCCGGGCCGGGACGCGGCACGCTGATGGCCGATATCCTGCGCGCCACAAAGGGCGTGCCCGGCTTTCATGCCGCCGCAGAACTTCATCTGATTGAGACCTCGCCAATCCTGCGCAAGGCCCAGAGCAAGACGATTGCCCGCCCTGACATCACCTTTCACGAGCGCGTAGATACCCTGCCCGAGTTGCCGCTTTATCTTGTCGCCAACGAATTCTTTGACGCCCTGCCGATCCGCCAGTTCGAGCGCGATGACGACGGTTGGCGCGAGCGCCTGATCGGGCTGACCGACGGCCAGCTTGCCTTTGGTCTTGGCGGGCCGAGCGCTTTGCCACAGCTTGCGCCTCGGCTGAGCGACACGAAACCCGGCGACCTTGTCGAGACCTGCGCCCCCGCCGAGGCCGCCACTGCCGTGATCGGCGCGCGCATCCATGCCCATGGCGGCGCGGGGTTGATCATCGACTATGGTGACTGGCGCTCGCTTGGCGATACGTTTCAGGCGTTGGAAGGCCATGCCGCAACCGATCCGCTGGCCAATCCCGGCGGGGCCGATCTGACCGCGCATGTGGATTTCGAGGCTCTGGCCAGATCCGCCGCCCCGGCCGCGCATTCCCGCCTGACCGCGCAGGGCGTGTTTCTTGAACGCCTCGGCATCACCCAAAGGGCGCAGGCGCTCGCCCGCAATCTTGACGGTGAGGCCCTTGAAAATCATATCGCCGCACATCGGCGCTTGACCCATGCGACGGAAATGGGGACGCTCTTCAAAGTGCTGGGGCTTTTTCCCAAAACCGCCAACCCGCCACCGGGACTTGAAACATGACGCTCGAAATTCTGACCGCCGATAGTCTGGCCAAATTTCGCCACGGGTTTTTCACCCGGCGCGGCGGCGCGTCTTCGGGCATTTTCTCGGGATTGAATTGTGGCGCGGGATCGTCGGATCAATCCGAGATCGTCAGCATCAACCGCGCCCGCGTCGCCGAGGCGATGCAGGTCGAGCCCGACAAGATGCTTGGCGTGCATCAGGTGCATTCCGCCGATGTCATCGCCGCGACCGGCCCATTGACCGAGCGCCCGCGCGCCGATGGCCTGGTCACGGCGACGCCGGGGCTTGCGCTCTCGGTACTGACCGCCGATTGCCAGCCGGTGCTGTTTGGCGATGCCAGGGCCGGGGTCATCGGGGCCGCCCATGCCGGATGGCGCGGGGCGCTTGACGGTGTCCTTGAGGCCACGCTTGACGCGATGGAGGCGCTTGGCGCCAAACGCGAGGATATCTGCGCCGTCATCGGCCCCTCGATCAGCCAGGCCGCTTATGAGGTCGGCCCCGAGTTTATTGACGATTTCATCGCTGAAGACCCCCAGAACAGCCAGTTTTTCGCCAACGGGCTGAATGGCCACTATCAATTCGACCTGCCTGCCTATGGATTGCACCGTTTGCGCCGCGCCGGGGTGGGACAGGCCGAATGGACACGCCATTGCACCTATGGCGATCCAGACCGGTTTTATTCCTATCGCCGAAGCACCCATGCAGGCGAGGCCGACTATGGTCGGTTGATTTCGGTGATCCGGCTCTGATTGGGGCAGCACCCAGGCAAGGGCGCGCAGATTTTCGCCGCATTTAGCGAAAGCAAGCCGCAACGCGCGTCGCAACTGACTCACTGATATTTAAAATTTCCACAATTTTTCAATACTTTAATTAAAAGTGAAACCACTTTCACAGGGCGCATTCAATACATCTCAGGTTTTTCCAGTTTTATTTATCCCTGTCAAAACTTGGCCCCAAACCGGGAGCATAGTTGCAGATAACGAAACAATGCGCCCAAGCGCCGCGAGACGCCCCGAGGAGAGAACAATGAAGAAACGATGGTTGAAATCGGTCGTGGACAACAGCAAGCAACAGGCCCCGACCCTGCCTTTTCAGCGCAGCGTACGTCAGACGCTCAAGCGCGCCCGCATCGTGGCGCTGCCAGCGGCGGTGAAAACGGCTTAGGTCACCATGACCGCCGGTATGACCCGTGTCAAAAGACCAGTCGCCCAGTGACCCGGTGCGACACCAAGGCCACCCGCATCCAGAGGGTGGCCTTTTCTTATGCGCCCTGCGATTCGGGGGGCGACAGTCAGAATGTGGCAAAGCTGAAAACCAATCGGCTACAAAGCCCGCACAGATCCGTGATTGCCCGCAAAACCGGGACAATAACCGCTAAAACTTGACCCAAATTAGCGGCGCGCGGCAAACTATGCTGGTACTGTAAACAGAACTTGTCCTTCTGTCGTTGTCGGTGGGGGCCGACGCGGTTGTGACGACCTAAGTAAGGTGACACAACATGACGATACCCCGCTGGACTGCGCAACCTGCGCGGAACTCTGACGTTTCCCGCATGCCAACCCGCAATGCCGCCCTGTCCGAGCGCAAACCCATGATGATGCGCAAATACCGCACATCCTGGCAGGCCGAAGATGGCCAGATCATGCAGGATGAACAGGTCGGCCCGGCGCTGCCGCTGTTTGAATCCGCGTTTTCCGCCTTTGCCCGTGGCACCCTGATCACCACCACACGCGGCCCCGTGGCGATCGAGGATCTGACCCCCGGCACCAAGCTTGTGACCGCAGAGCACGGACCGATGCCGGTGGCCTGGATCGGGTCCATGTCCCTCACCCCCGCGCATGACAGCCAGGGGTTCGAGCCGACAATCCTGACCCGGATCATGGCCGATGCCTTTGGCATTGGCCGCCCGATGGCGGATTTTCTCGCCGGGCCCGGCGCGCGCATCCTGACCCGTCCGCGCAACATGCGGGCCAATATCGGTGGCGATCAGGTACTGACTCCGGCGCGCAATCTTTCGGATGGTATCCACGCCATCGAGATCCGGCCACAGCGCCCGGTAACCGTCTATCACCTCTGCCTGCGGCGGCATGCCACGATCACCGCGAACGGGCTTGAGGTTGAAAGCTTTCACCCCGCGCCGGGGTTCGAACGTAGCTTGGGGCCAAACATGCTCCGGCTTTTTCTGGGGCTGTTCCCGCATATCCGCGAGCCGCACCAATTCGGAAGCATGGCGCATCTGCGCCTGCCGCTGTCATCGCCCGATGGGTTGGAAATCGCCTGATCGACGCCCGGCTAGGCCGATTGGGTCAGCCGCGCCTCAAGAATATCGAACGGCACGCCGGGGTCATCCTTGGCAACGCGAATGACAAGCGAGGTCTTGACGCTCGCCACATTATCGGCAGCGGTCAATTCCTCGGTCAAAAAGCGCTGAAAGGTGCTTAGATCGGGGGCCACGCATTTAAGGATGAAATCCACCTCGCCATTCAGCATGTGACATTCGCGCACAAGCGGCCAGTTGCGACAGCGGGTCTCGAAGGCGCTGAGGTCGGACTCGGCCTGACTTTGCAGGCCAACCATGGCAAACACCTGAACCTCGAATCCAAGCTCGCGGGCGTCCACCTCGGCGTGATAACCGCGGATGAATCCCGATTCTTCCAGTGTGCGCACCCGCCTCAAACAGGGCGGCGCGGAAATGCCGACGCGTTTGGCCAGTTCGACATTGGTCATGCGACCGTCTGCCTGCAACTCTGCCAGTATTTTGCGATCAATCGGATCAAGACGGGGTGCGGGCATGATTCTCACCTTGTTGAACTGGAACAAAGTTATACCTCGATCGAGCCGCGCGCAATATTGTTTCAATGTTCAGCAAGATAATTTTGCGATCTCTGGATAGAACTTGGAAAAGTTCTTTTTTTAGAGCAAAGCACCGATAGTCAAGACATACCTTATCAACTTTTCGTTAACAAATTTCTTGCGGTGTGGTAGGCTCTGTCTTGGGCATCGGCATTCATGGGCTCTTTTGCGGTACTGTTGCATAATTTTGGTCCAAGTTTTTCCGTCACTGAATGCCCGGCGTGTGCAGTCACGCGCGTCGAATATTGTTATTAACTAATGCCAAATCATGGGGGGAATTAACATGAGAAATAAGAAACTTGCGATAGCCGCGATCACGTCGCTTGGCCTTGCGTTTCCGGCGTCTGCGGCGGTAATCGACCTTGGGTTCGCACTTGACGAATCCGGATCGGTTTCAAACCCAAACTTCAACTTGTCCAAGCAGGGCCTTGCTAACGCGCTGGATCAAATCCCGACGTCTGGTGCAAACGAGTATCGCATCTCCGTTATTGCGTTTGACGGAAACGCAAGAACGATCATCCCACCGACCACGGTTACGGCTGGCAATGTTGCTGGCCTTAAGACGCAGATCAATGGCATCGTCAACAGCCGAGGTCTTACTGATATCGCAGAAGCGGTAGATCTGTTGACAGCAAATTTCGTGAATGCGGGTCTGGGCGCTGAGACCTATCTAAACGTAGCAACCGACGGCGGCTCAAGCTCAAATGCGCTCGCAACCGCAGCGGAAAATGCAAACAACGCGGGTGTTGATGGCCTCAGCTTCGAGGCAATTGGAGGAGGTGCCGATACGGCCACGCTGCTTCGTTCCTGCTTTGGTGGCGGCGCCAACAGCTACGCCGACCCCGGATCGGGCAATACCGCCGCAGGCTGCATGCTTGTTGGGGATGCCAACAACCTGCCTGACGCGACTCAGGAGGGTTTCGTTCTGACCGTCGGCAGCTTCACGGACTTTGAAGGGGCTATTTCCTCCAAGGTGCAGTCAATTGTTGACGACACAGGTGGAGGCGTGGGTGTGGTTCCACTTCCAGCAAGTCTTCCACTGCTGCTTTCCGCGCTCGGCATTGGCGGTTTCGTGGCGCGTCGGAAAAAGAAGTCGGCCTAAACAAACCTAGCCCGATCAACGAAAAACCGCCGCTTTATGCGGCGGTTTTTTTTCGGGCTACCCGTTCACTCCACCTTGTCAATTGCAATGAATAATTCTTGCTCTGCCACCCAAACACCTTTCGAAGACGTAACCTGAGCTTGTGTTAGCCCATCGTGATTATCCGGTGCAGTCGTCGGCGCGGATTCAGGATCGGACCAGATCCAGGTGCCACATGGCAACTGACCACGGCAAGCCGCGCGCCCTGCCTCTGCAAGCTGAGCCTGGTCAATTTTTGGATCTGTGCAAACAACCACGCGGATCATCTTGCTTTCAGCTTGAAGTGTGCAACCCTCGGGCATCTCCGGCACGGCCGCGTTCTGCGCGTTCGCCGCCGTCAATATGCCAAAAAAAGCGGCCACAACCGCGCTTGGGAGAAATTTTACTGTCTTACGCATGTCACAATATCCTAAGGCCATTAATATCCCTTCATTCTAGCAGATTTTCTTGGTGGCCACAGGTCAATTCTTAAGAACGCCAGTTGTGATTGTGCATCCCTACTTTCAAGGGGTTACATGCCGCGCAAGGCGCCGCTATATCTTTGGCCAACCAAAATGCAACCGCACATCAAAGAGATATCCCATGTTCGAAACCCGTCACACCAAATGCCTAATCATCGGGTCTGGCCCCGCTGGCTATACCGCCGGCGTCTATGCCAGCCGCGCCATGCTTGAACCTATCCTCGTGCAGGGCATCGAGCCGGGCGGCCAGCTTACCACCACGACCGAGGTTGAAAACTGGCCCGGCGACACCGAGGTGCAGGGCCCCGATCTCATGCTTCGAATGGAGGCGCACGCCAAGGCGATGGGCTGCGAGATCATCGGCGATATCATCACCGAGCTTGATATCAAGTCCCGCCCCTTCACCGCACGTGGCGACAGCGGCACGGTCTATACCGCCGATGCGGTGATCCTGTCGACCGGCGCGCGCGCCAAATGGCTTGGCCTGCCCAGTGAAGAAGCGTTCAAAGGCTTCGGCGTGTCGGCCTGTGCTACCTGCGACGGGTTCTTTTATCGCGGACAAGAGATTGTCGTGATCGGCGGCGGCAATACCGCCGTGGAAGAGGCGCTTTTCCTGACCAATTTCGCCTCCAAGGTGACGCTGATCCACCGCCGCGACGAATTGCGCGCCGAAAAGATCCTTCAGGACCGGCTTTTCAAGAACCCGAAGATCGAAACCCTCTGGCATCACACGCTCGACGAAGTAACCGGCACCGACAATCCCAAGGGCGTCGAGGGCGTGCGCGTGAAACATGTGGACACCGGCGAGATCACCGAAATCCCCTGCAAGGGCGTGTTCATCGCCATCGGCCACGCCCCGGCGAGCGAGCTTGTGAGCGATACGCTTGAGCTTCACAACGGCGGCTACGTCAAGGTCGAGCCTGGCAGCACCCGCACCAGCGTGCCCGGCGTGTTCGCGGCGGGCGATCTGACCGATCACATTTACCGTCAGGCCGTTACAAGCGCCGGCATGGGGTGTATGGCCGCGCTTGACGCCGAACGCTTTCTGGCCGAGCAGGACGGCTGAACAAGGCGCGCGTTTGACTGCTTGCCATAGCAGCGGTCAAACGCACGTCCTACGTCCTCATCTTCTGTAGCGGTTTTATGCTGAACTGCGATAAATTCGCGGCATTTTCGCCTCTTTTCACCAAACGCTGCCTGTTTAACTTGAAACTTGCCCTTTTGCGGGTCTATTTCGCGCGCAACCACGGTTGCATGCGGCAACCAAATTTAACTTTGCAATTTGCCCGAGGGTTTCCATGCAACACCAAAATCTTGCCCCCATTCCAGAGCTTTACGTCTCGCACGAAAGCGCCCAAAAACTGAAAGTTGAGGCTGCGGACCTTATCAGTTGGGATTTGAACCCACGTCAGATTTGCGACCTCGAACTTTTGATGAACGGTGGGTTCAACCCGCTCAAGGGGTTTCTGAGCGAGGCCGATTATGACGGTGTCGTCGACAACATGCGCCTCGCCAATGGCGCACTCTGGCCGATGCCGATCAACCTTGATGTCAGCGAAAAATTCGCCGAGGCGCTGGAGCTTGGGCAGGATATCGCGCTGCGCGACCAGGAGGGCGTGATCCTCGCCACGATGACGGTGACCGACCGTTGGACCCCGAACAAGGCGCGCGAGGCCGAAAAGGTATTCGGCGCCGACGACTCTGCGCATCCGGCGGTGAACTATCTGCATAACACGGCCGGTTCGGTCTATCTTGGCGGGCCGGTCACCGGCATTCAGCAACCGGTGCATTACGATTTTCGCGGCAGCCGCGACACCCCGAACGAATTGCGCGCGCTGTTCCGCAAACTCGGCTGGCGTCGCGTTGTGGCGTTTCAGACCCGCAACCCGCTGCATCGCGCGCATCAGGAGCTGACCTTCCGTGCCGCGAAAGAGGCACAGGCCAATCTGTTGATCCACCCCGTCGTGGGCATGACCAAGCCGGGCGATGTCGATCACTTTACCCGCGTGCGCTGTTACGAGGCGGTGATTGACAAATATCCGGGCTCGACCACCACGATGAGCCTTTTGAACCTTGCCATGCGCATGGGCGGCCCTCGTGAGGCGGTCTGGCACGGGCTGATCCGCGCCAATCACGGCTGCACCCATTTCATCGTCGGTCGCGATCACGCCGGCCCCGGCAAAAACTCGGCCGGTGACGATTTCTATGGCCCCTATGATGCTCAGGATCTGTTCCGCGAGTACCAGGATGAAATCGGCGTCGAGATGGTCGACTTCAAACACATGGTCTATGTGCAGGAACGCGCCCAATACGAACCGATGGACGAGATCGAAGACAAGGATGACGTGACCATCCTGAATATCTCGGGCACCGAGTTGCGCCGTCGTTTGCAAGAGGGGCTTGAGATTCCGGAATGGTTCTCTTTCCCCGAAGTGGTGAGCGAGCTGCGCCGCACCCGCCCGCCGCGCTCACAACAGGGCTTTACCGTGTTCTTCACCGGCTTTTCGGGGTCGGGGAAATCCACCATCGCCAACGCCCTCATGGTCAAACTGATGGAAATGGGCGGTCGCCCGGTAACCCTGCTTGACGGCGATATCGTGCGCAAGAACCTCAGCTCGGAACTTGGATTTTCCAAGGAACATCGCGACCTGAACATCCGCCGGATCGGCTATGTCGCCTCGGAAATCACCAAGAACGGCGGCATCGCGATCTGCGCGCCGATCGCGCCCTATGCGACCACACGCCGGGCCGTGCGCGAAGACGTCGAAGCCTTCGGCGCCTTCATCGAGGTGCATGTCGCCACCACTATCGAGGAATGTGAACGCCGCGACCGAAAAGGTCTCTACAAGCTGGCGCGCGAAGGCAAAATCAAGGAATTCACCGGGATTTCAGACCCCTATGACGTTCCAGAGACGCCCGAGTTGCGGGTCGAAACCGAAGGTGCAGATGTCGACAACTGCGCGCATCAGGTGATCCTCAAACTTGAACAGATGGGCCTTATCGCGGGCTGATTGCCCCACCCCACAGTGATCGCCAAAGGGCCGCTCCATCGGGGCGGCCCTTTTGATTTGCTCACAGATGTAATTGCCCAGACATAAGCACCCGGCCCTGACCAGAAACCCGCACGTCGGTGATGGCATCGGGCGGGCCAAGCACCTCGATCTCGGCGCGGCCCGGTCGGCCCATCCAATGGCCCTGTTCGGCCACGAAACGCGGGCTTTCAATCAACCCGTGCCGCCAGAGATAGGCCGCCATCGCCCCGCTGGCCGATCCGGTAAAGGGATCCTCAGGCGGGCTTGGCGGCGCAATAAGCAGGCGCGAAAACGTATCCCCCGCCGCTGTTGCGCCCTCCAGAGTAACCCAGAACGGCTCCATCATATCACTATCACCATGCCCTAGATGCGTCGCCAACCGCGCCAGGGCGCCCTGATCAAGCACAAGCCGACGCAACACGTCGTGATCGCGCAGAACCGTAATGCAAAACGGTAAACCGGTTGAAACCACCTGCGGCGTGGCGATGATATCATCCGCCGCGATCCCGCCGACAGCCGCCACAAGATCGCGCGGCAGGTCCGGTCCGAACACGGGGGCAACCTGTGTCATGGTGATGCGCGGCACGTCCTCGCGCGCGTCAATCGTGATTGGTACAAGCCCCGCGCTGGTCTCCAGCATAAGCTCGCGCCCGCGCGTCAATCCGCGCGCCACCAAAGAGGCAACCGTCGCAATCGTCGGATGCCCGGCAAAGGGAATTTCCCGGCTGGCAAGAAAATAGCGCACCTTGATATCTGCCACATCGGAGGGTTCGAGAAAGGTGCATTCCACAAGCGAGGTTTCGCGCACAAAGGCCTGACAGGTCTCGCCCGTCAGGGCCCCGGCATCATGCACCACCGCACAGCCATTGCCGCCAAACGCCTGATCGGTAAAGGCATCGACCCAGTCAAACACATAGCTGGTCATCGCCGGGCCCTGCCTCTCTTGAAGATTAGTGAACCGTGACCGGGTTCATGTTGTTCTGGCGCGCGAGCATAAAGGCAAGCTTGCGGTCGCCCACAAGCGCCAGCCGCTCACCATCAACGGTGTGAACCGCGTAAAGCGTGGTCAGATCGCCCGCCTGCTCGCGCATCTCCTCGGGCAGGTCTTTGACTTTGACCGGCCGCACATAGACGATCGCAGGTGCCTCATTGGCCTCGAAGTCGTATTTGGTATCCATCCTGGCTTACCCCTTGTTTATCTTGACCCTCTGCACAACCGGTTCGGGTTGGGCACGGGTCAGGTCAACATGCAACAGACCGTTTTCCATGATCGCCTCGCCGACTTCGACCCCGTCGGCCAGCACGAAAGAACGCTGGAATTGCCGCGCGGCAATCCCGCGGTGCAGGTAAAGGCGGGCCTCGGCATCGTCATTCTGACGGCCCCGGATCACCAATTGGCGATCCTCGACCGTGATCGACAGGTCATCCTCGCCAAACCCGGCCACGGCAAGCGTGATCCGATAGGAATTGTTCGAGGTCTGCTCGATATTGAAAGGCGGATAACCTTCATTGCCGGATTTCGCACTGCGTTCCAACATGCGCTCAAGCTGTTCAAACCCGAGCATGTAGGGGTGCGACCCCAGTGTAAGCTTTGTCATCGACATGTCCTTGATTCTAAGCGACCGTCCGTTACGCAGGCCCCGTTATGGCAACCTGCTCCCGAAATATGGGGATTGCGATGCGCGCGTGCAAGGGCTTTGCGAAACGGCGTAAACTCAGTATCTTATGGGTTCAACGGTGCAAGGGAATCGCCAGCCATGAATGCCTATAGCGATCTTTCGATGAAATCCGAAGACGTCCTGCGGGTCGAGCTTGAGGAATTTCGCCGTGAGCACCGCGATCTGGATGAGGCCATTCGTGCGCTTCAACTGAACGCAACCGCCGATCAGCTGACCCTGCAACGCCTGAAAAAGAAGAAACTTTACCTGCGCGACATCATCGCCCGCATCGAAGACCGGCTTTATCCAGACATCATTGCGTAACGCCTGCCGATCAGTATAGTGCGCGCTTCATTGCAAGGGGCGTGATATGACAGTGGTCAAAGTCGGCATCATCATGGGAAGTCAGTCGGACTGGTCGACCATGCGCGAAGCCGCTCAAATTCTCGATGAACTGGGTGTCGCCTATGAGACGAAAATCGTCTCGGCGCATCGCACGCCGGACCGGCTCTGGGAGTATGGCAAAACCGCCGTCGCGCGCGGGCTGCAGGTGATCATCGCAGGCGCCGGCGGGGCCGCGCATCTGCCCGGCATGATGGCCAGCAAAACCCGCGTGCCGGTGATCGGCGTCCCGGTTCAGACCAGGGCCCTCTCGGGTGTCGATAGCCTCTATTCCATCGTGCAGATGCCGCGTGGCTTTCCGGTGGCGACCATGGCCATCGGCGGGGCGGGTGCCGCCAACGCCGGCCTGATGGCCGCCGCGATCCTCGCCAATGGCGACGCCGATCTTGCCGCGCGGCTGGATCAATGGCGCAATGCCCTCTCGGCCTCAATTCCGGATGAACCGACCGATGACTGATCCCCTTCCCACCGGCGCGACCATCGGCATTCTCGGCGGCGGCCAATTGGGCCGGATGCTTTCGGTGGCCGCTGCGCGCCTTGGCCTGCGCTGTCATATTTTTGAACCCGGCGCCAACCCGCCTGCGGGCGACGTGGCCCATGCCGTGACCACCGCCGCCTATGACGACGAGGCCGCCCTGCGCGCCTTCGCCCAAAGCGTCGATGTTATCACCTATGAGTTCGAGAACATTCCGACCTCGGCCCTCGATATTCTGGAAAAGATCAAACCCGTCCGCCCCGGTCGCAAGGCCCTGCGCGTCAGTCAGGACCGCCTTGTCGAAAAGGCCTTCCTGAGCGATCTTGGCCTGCAAACCGCGCCTTTTGCCGGCGTTGACGATGCCGAGGATCTATTCGAGGCGATGGCCGAAATCGGCCTGCCCGCGATCCTCAAGACCCGCCGCCTTGGCTATGACGGAAAGGGACAGGCACGGATCACGACCCGTGACGACGCCGAAGCCGCGCTCGCCGATATGGCCGGACAACCCGCCATTCTCGAAGGCTTCATCGCGTTTTCGCACGAGGTTTCGGTGATTGCCGCCCGGGGTGAGACCGGCGATATCGCCTGCTTCGATCCCGGCGAGAACGTCCATCAGGACGGCATCCTGCGCACCACCACCGTGCCCGCCCGCCTGAGCGGCGCACAGCGGACCGATGCGGTGCTTCTGGCAGCCAAGATCCTCAACAAACTGCGCTATGTCGGCGTGATGGGGGTCGAACTTTTCGTGACTGACACCGGCCTTATCGTCAATGAAATCGCCCCCCGGGTGCATAATTCCGGCCATTGGACGCAACAGGGCTGCGCCATTGATCAGTTCGAACAACATATTCGCGCCGTCGCGGGCTGGCCCTTGGGCGATGGCACGCGCTATGCCGATGTGGTGATGGAAAACCTGATCGGCGCGGATATGAACCGCGTGCCGGATCTGGCCAAAACCGCCAATACCGCGATCCACCTTTACGGCAAGGCCGAGGTCAAAGCCGGTCGCAAGATGGGCCATGTGAACCGCATCGTCAAATAAGGCAGCCCCGTCTTTCATCTTTCCATAAATACTCAAAACCGCGACGCAGGTCCCTTGCGACGCGATTAACCGATAAAACGCGCCGCCGCCTCGCCGGACATATAGCTGATGCGCCCGGCGGCCATGGTCGCCGCCACCTTGCGGCTACGCGCCTCAAGCACCACAAGATCGGCCCGCAACCCGGCGCACAGCAGCCCTCGGTCGGCAAGCCCCAAAACCCGCGCAGGCCCGGCCGAAACAAGCCCCCAGGCCCCGGCCAGATCAAGCAGCCCCCCATCGGCCAGCAAAAACGCCGCGCGCTTGAGCGACGGATAGTGATAGTCCGAGGCAAGCGCATCCACCAGACCCATCGCCACAAGTTCGATCGCGCTGGCATTGCCGTTATGCGAATTGCCCCGCACCACATTTGGTGCGCCCATGATCACCGCATCGCCGCCGCTTTGCGCCTCTTCGGCGGCCTCGCGCGTTTCGGGAAATTCGGCAATCCTCACACCGCGCGCGCGCGCCGCGCGGCGCTGATCAACGTGGCGGTCATCATGGCTTCCAAGGCGCACCCCGCGCGCGACAAGACCGGCGCTCAGCTGGTCAAGCGCGGCGGGCACCTCGCCCATCGCCGCATGCAAACCTTGGATGAATTCCAGATGTTTCTCGGGGTTGCGCCCGATCCGAAGCGCCTGACCGTGCAGGCGCGGCGGGCGCTTGCCCTTTTCGAGCGCCTCATGCGGCAGGTGATCGTTGAACACCACATAAGGGATGCCATGGCGCGCGACCATCTCGGCCATTGCCGCGTAATCGTCCAGCATCGCCACCTCAAAGCGAAGCTGCGGGCGCAAATCTGTCGCCACCTGATCGCGCAGACGTGCAATCGCGTCAAACACACGCTCGGCAAACTCCGGCCCCCGCATGCCGCCTTCCCAGCTATAGAACTGCGCCAGCGTGGCGGTGGTGATGCCGTTTGCACCCAGCTCTGCTTCGGCGGCGATCAACCCTTCGCCCAGATCCTTCATCGCACCGCGCCGCGGGGCAAGGTGGCGCTCAAACCCGTCGCCGTGCACATCGACAATCCCCGGCAGTACCAAATAACCGTTCAGATCAACCTCGCGCCCAATCGTCCTATCCCCGATCACGCCATCGCTTATGCCGAGCGGCTCATCGGATAGACCCTCGGGGCGCAGAACCTGTGCGCCGGTCAACGTCAGGGTAAGCGCGCTCATTCCTCGACCCAACCCCAGAGGACATCGCCAAGCGTGAGGTCATGATCAAACGCCCCGCCGCGCAGAAAGTTCTCGACCTGCGCGATCACAAGCGGGTTGTTCATCATGAAGGTATGCGTCACCGGCAGGCTCAGGTGATCGGCCATGCCGTCGACCCGCGTCGAGGCGACCGACACCTTGCCGTCATCCGGCCCCTCGATCACGCTTGAATAATAGGGGTTGAGCGAGCGCGTACCGGCAATCACCCCAAGCTCGAAATCCACTGGCGGGAGCTGTTCCGGCAGGCCCTCCGGTCCGGTCTCAAGCTCTGCGCCGGCCGGGCCGTTGAGCCATTGAAAAAGCTCAAGCCCGCCCAATTCGTCAACAAGTTCGCTGCCGTGATTGGGCGGCGCAAGCATGACCACGCGGCCCATGTCGGCGGGCCGATTATCCTTGAGCCAGAGCCGCAACAGGATGCCGCCCATCGAATGGGTCACGAAATGCACCTTGGTATCACCGCACACCCGCACCCCGAATGGCAGGGTCTCTTCGGCGAGCTGCTCAATGCGCTCTTCGGTCGAGGGGTAATCCGGGCTGAAGACATCATAGCCTGCCAGTTCAAGCGCCTCCTGCAACACCAGCAACGAGGTATCGGACCGCGCCAGCCCATGCAGCAACACCACGCAATCCGCGCGTGCGGGCGCTCCGATCAGGCTGGCGCAAAGGCCAAGGACGAAAAGCATCTGTTTCATGTGGTTCAGATAGGTATATTTGAGCGGCCTGAACAGCCCTTTCCCACCCGGAGGTGCCGCTTTGCCGATCCGCCTTGCCACCCGCGCCGTTATTCTTCACGACAATCGGCTTTTGCTGGTCAATGCCTTTCCGGGCCATCAAAGCGATCTGTGGTGCGCGCCGGGTGGCGGGGCCGAGGTCGGCGCCTCGCTTCCCGACAACCTGAAGCGCGAGGTTTTTGAGGAAACCGGGCTGCGTATCCGCGTCGGCCCGCCCTGTCTTGTGAACGAATTTCACCAGCCGGAAACCGGCTTTCATCAGGTCGAGGTTTTCTTTCGCTGCACCATCACCGACGGCACGCTGAGCGACGATTGGCAAGACCCCGAGGCGGTGGTCAACCGCCGCCGTTTTGTGACCAAGGAGGAAATTACCGGCCTGCGCGTCAAGCCCGACAGCCTTGCGCATGTCGCCTGGGCGCGGGGCATGGGGTATGATCCACTCGAAGTTCTGGTAAGGTAGCGCGATGAACAAGGCCTTTACCAAAGAGGATGACGGAAGCACGCCGGAACGCCTGCCTGATCTGCCGATCAGCAACCACCCCAACCATGTCACGCCGCGGGGTCTGGCCGCGCTCAAGGCGCGTCACGCCAGCCTTGAGGCCGAGGTAAGCCGCCTGCGCGAAGGGCGCGATTTCCTGGATGACCTGCACCCGCTGGCCGTGGCCGAACGCGATCTGCGCTATGTCGAGGCGCGGCTGAACACCGCGATCCTTGTGCCTCCGCCCGAGGGACCATGCGATCAGGTGCTCTTTGGCGCAACCGTTGCGGTGGCCGATGAAGACGGGCACGAGACCTCCTATACCATCGTCGGCGAGGATGAATCCGATCCCGAGCGGCACCTGATCGCGGGGTTTTCTCCGCTGGCGCGCGCCCTGATCGAGGCGCATGTCGGGGATATTGTCGAATGGCCCAAACCCAGCGGTCTGGTCGAGCTTGAGGTGCTGCGCGTCACCTATCGCGATTAACCTCGCCCAAACGGCAGGACCGAGATCGCAACACCGCCCAGCACCAAAACCGTCGCCATCACGAATTGCAGGTCAAGCGCCTCGGCGAGAAAGATCATGCCGCCCGCCATGGCAATCACCGGCACGGTTAGCTGTGCCACCGCCGCCACGCTTGCGCCAATCCGTGGCACGATCGAATACCACATCGCATAGCCGACCCCCGAGGTCAGCGCGCCCGAGGCAATCGCCAGCAAAATCCCGTCGTGGCCGATCTCTGCGCCGCCCGGCCCGGCGGGCCAGACCAGGGTAATCAGCACCCCGGCCGGGGCGGCCAGAATGAAATTCGCCGCCGTCGCCTGAAGCGCGTCGCGGTTGAGCCGCCCTGCCAGCGAATAGATGCCCCAGCCAACCCCAGCCAGTGCCATCAAGAGCGCATGCAGCGGGCTTATCACCGGGCCGACACCGGGCCAGAGCAGCCAGGCCAAGCCGCCAAAGGCCATGATCGCCCCGATCCAGCGGCGCGGCGGCATCGCCTCGCGCGCCCAAATCCCGCCGACGAACATGGTGATCTGAACCACGCCAAACAGGATCAGCGCGCCAAGCCCGGCATCCAGCGCAGTATAAGCCCCTGAAAAGCCGTAGATATAGACCAGAAGCGACAGCACCCCGGCGATCCGCCCCGGACCGCGCAAATTGATCCGCCCGCGCAGCACAAGGCAAAGCCCCGCCAGCATCACCGCGCCTGCCACAAGGCGGATCGCGCCGAAACTTGCGGCGTCAATGCCCCCCCCGGCAAGCGCCAGACGATTCAGCACCGAATTGGCGGCAAAGGCGATCATGGTGGCAGTGGTCAGCAAGAACAGCGGCATCAATGGCTCTCGAAGGCTTTGGGATAGATCAGGGTCCGTTCTGGCACATCCGTTCCCGGACCTGCCAGCAACGTATTCGTGATCAGATAGGGCGAGCCTAGCCTGACGGCGCGTTCAAGACTGAACCCGGCGCGTTGGTAAAATTCAGGCTGGCCCAGAACGACCACATAACATCCGCTCAGGCGCGCCCATTCCGACAGAAGGCCGATCATCCGGCGGCCATGCCCCTGCCCTTGCCAGTCGGGATCAATCGCCACCGGGGCAAGGCAGAACCAGTGTTTGGGGCTGCGCATCTTCGAGATGGCATAATAGCCAACGATGCCATCGCCCGAAGGCAGCACGGTTTCACCTGCGATATCGCCTGCCCGGCGCAGCCTGTCGACAAGCCGCGCCTCGGCCTGCCCGCCAAAGGCGCGCTGCAACAAGGCGGCCACCTCCGGTTCTTCGCCACGCCGCATCTCGCGGCTGAATTGCGTGTGTTTCACCCTGGTCCCCCATCAATAAAAAGGGGCCGCCCGAAGGCGACCCCAATACGTTAGCACAGATGTGGCGCAGATTACATCATGCCGCCCATGCCGCCCATGTCGGGCATGCCGCCACCGGCACCAGCGCCTTCTTTGGCGGGCTGGTCGGCAACCATCGCTTCGGTGGTGATCAGCAGGCCCGCGATCGAGGCTGCGTCTTCCAGAGCGGTGCGCACAACTTTGGCCGGGTCGATCACACCGAATTTGAACATGTCGCCATATTCATCGGTCTGCGCGTTATAGCCAAACTTGAGGTCTTCGCTCTCGCGGATCTTGCCCGCAACAACCGAACCGTCAACACCAGCGTTCTCGGCGATCTGACGCAGCGGCGCTTCGAGCGCCTTGCGAACGATCATGATACCGGCGTTCTGGTCGCTGTTGGCGCCTTGCAGGTCCAGGAGGGTCTTGGCCCCCTGAACGAGGGCAACACCGCCACCCACAACGATACCTTCTTGCACGGCCGCACGTGTGGCGTTCAGCGCGTCATCGACGCGGTCTTTACGCTCTTTCACCTCGGTTTCGGTCATGCCGCCGACGCGGATAACAGCAACACCACCGGCCAGTTTGGCCACGCGCTCTTGCAGTTTTTCACGGTCGTAATCGCTTGTGGTGTCTTCGATCTGCTGACGGATCTGAGTGACCCGCGCTTCGATCTCTGCCTTGTCACCGTGACCGTCGACGATGGTGGTTTCGTCTTTGGTGATGTTCACGGTCTTGGCCGAGCCGAGCATATCCATGGTGACGGATTCAAGCTTCATGCCAAGGTCTTCGCTGATCACCTGACCGCCGGTCAGAATGGCGATATCCTGAAGCATCGCCTTGCGACGATCGCCAAAGCCGGGGGCCTTGACCGCAGCGATTTTCAGACCGCCACGCAGCTTGTTGACCACGAGGGTCGCCAGGGCTTCGCCTTCAACGTCTTCGGCAATGATCAAAAGCGGCTTCTGGCTCTGGATCACTTGCTCAAGCAGCGGAACCATGGCTTGCAGCGACGACAGTTTCTTTTCGTGCAGCAGGATCATGCAGTCGTCAAGCTCGGCAATCATCTTGTCCGAGTTGGTGACGAAATAGGGGCTCAGATAGCCGCGGTCGAATTGCATACCTTCGACAACATCGGTCTCTGTTTCCAGGCCTTTGTTTTCTTCGACGGTGATCACACCCTCGTTGCCGACTTTCTGCATCGCGTCTGCGATCTGACGACCGATTTCCGCTTCGCCGTTGGCAGAAATGGTGCCGACCTGGGCAACTTCCGCGCTGTCATTGACGGGGCGCGAGGCGGCCCGGATGGCAGCGACCACTTTGTTGGTGGCCAGGTCGATACCGCGCTTGAGGTCCATCGGGTTCATGCCGGCGGCAACCGATTTCATACCTTCTTTGACGATGGCCTGGGCCAGAACAGTGGCGGTGGTGGTGCCGTCACCTGCTTCGTCATTGGTGCGGCTGGCGACTTCTTTCACCATCTGCGCGCCCATGTTTTCGAACTTGTCTTCCAGTTCGATTTCCTTGGCAACCGATACACCGTCTTTGGTGATCCGCGGCGAGCCGAAGGATTTGTCCAGAACCACATTGCGGCCTTTGGGGCCGAGTGTCACCTTGACCGCATCGGCCAGGATGTTGACGCCTTTGAGCATGCGATTGCGGGCGTCGGTAGAAAAACGTACGTCTTTTGCAGCCATTTTCAGGTGCTCCCGTTTTTTGATAATCTAGTATTGATGAGGTAAAAGCGCGGTTTGAAAACCGGGCCTTATGCCATCAGACCCAGAATGTCGCTTTCTTTCATGATCAACAGCTCTTCGCCATCAACCGTAACTTCGGTGCCCGACCATTTGCCGAACAGGATGCGGTCGCCGGCTTTTACAGCCATCTCGATCAGCTCGCCGTTATCCTTGCGCGCGCCGTCGCCGCAGGACACAACTTCACCCTCGCTGGGCTTTTCTTTTGCGCTGTCGGGAATGATCAATCCGCCAGCAGTTTTTTCTTCGCTTTCAACGCGGCGTACAAGCACGCGGTCATGCAGCGGTTTAAATGCCATCTCTGAGGCTCTCCTTGGCTCAAAGTTTCTTCCGATGACCCCTACACGGGGGTCGTTATCACTCAGTCAAGCCGAGTGCTAACGATGCATAGCTAGGGATCACGCGAAACGGAGTCAACACCATTGATCCATAAAATTCAGCACTTTCGCCCGCCCTTGCATATGGAAATTATGCCGCAGTGCAGCATTACAGGTGACAAACCATCCGTCCCCCCCTATAAAGCGCGCAAATCAGACAGACCCACAGGATTGACCCCAAATGACAACACTTGTTTTCGGCCATAAATCGCCCGACACCGATTCCACCGGCTCGCCCATCATCTGGGCCTGGTATCTGAACGACGTGCAGGGCATCCCTGCTGCCCCTGCCCTGTTGGGGGAACCCAACACCGAGGCGCTGTTCATGCTGGACCGCTGGAAGCTGGACAAGCCCCAGATCATCGAGGGTGTTGCCGCCGATGCGCCCGTCGTGATCGTCGACACCAACAACCCGGCCGAGCTTCCGGCCGATATCAATGCCGCCGATATCCGCGGCATCATCGACCATCACAAGCTTGTTGGCGGGCTTGAGACCAAGGGCCCCATCGACATCCGGATCGAGCCTTTGGCCTGCACCGCGACGATCATGTACAAGATGATCGGCAAGGACATGGCGCAAATGCCGACCGCCATCAAAGGCGCGATGCTGACCTGTATCCTGAGCGACACGCTTGAATTCCGCTCGCCCACGACAACGCAGGAAGACAAGGCTATCGCCCATGCGCTTGCCGAAGATCTCGGTATCGTGATCGCCGATTACGCCGCCGAAATGTTCGCCGCGAAATCCGATGTCTCGGCCTTTTCAGACGCCGAATTGCTGCGGATGGATTCAAAAGAATATGGCGTTGGCGACACCAAGTTCCGCGTCAGCGTTCTTGAAACCACAGCCCCCGCGACGGTGCTGGATCGCAAGGCCAGCCTGATGAACACCATGACAGCCGTTGCCGCCGAAGATGGCGTTGATCAGGTTCTGTTGTTCGTGGTCGACATCCTCAACGAGGAAGCCACGCTATTGGTGCCCAACGATCTGGTGAAAACCCTGGCGGAAAAATCCTTTGGCGCGACCGTTTCGGGCGACGCTGTTGTTCTGCCCGGCATCATGAGCCGCAAGAAACAGATCATCCCCAATCTCAAGGTCTGAGGGCAATCTCAAACCGATAGAAAGGGGCGCCCTGTGCGCCCCTTTTTGTGGGCTCAGACCACGATCAACCCGCGGCTGGTGGCGCGGGCGACCGCATGGATGGTATTGACCGCCCCCAGCTTGAAGCGCGCCGATTCAACATAAACCCGCAGGGTATGTTCGGAAATGCTCAGCGTTTGTGCCACCTGGGCCCGGCTATAGCCCATCGCCAAAAGGGTAAGCCCGTCAACCTCGCGCGGCGACAGGGATTGCACCTGACCGGGATTGCGGTCAGGCTCGAAATCAAGCGCCTTCTGATTGAAGTAATGCGCAATCAGGATCAGGTCGCGCCGATGCTCTTCGGTAAAGGCCGCCCATTTCGCGTCATCGCAGGTATGGCTGACCGTGAACAAGGCAAACTGGCCGTTCGGGCCGCGCACGGGTACCGAATAGCCCTGGTTTCCGGTGCCGTATTTGATCGCTTCAACCTGAAAGGCACGGGCGGCCTTGCCAGACCAGTCAAGCCGCTTCCAGTCGACCGGATGAAAAAGCTTGTAGCATCCCTGAATAACCGGATCGACGCGCACATAATCCTGATCGAGATAGCGTTGCACCCAGGTCGGCGAATAGGTGCCACACCCGTATTGGTCACCGGCGCCGCTGACCCAGTGATAGACCATGTGATCAACGCGTAGAAGATCGCGAAATTGCTCGATAAGCCTCTGCAAATCGGTCAGGTCAGAGGCATGTTCCAAAGCCTCCAATAACGGTTCCAACCGCACGGGCGGGATCGCGTTCATTCGCGGAATGTCCTTCCCCAGTCAACGCAAGCTCGGTCGCGGCCACCAGCCGTGTATCATCCAGCTGTTCGGCCAAAACACTCAACCCATTTTCATGGGCGAATGTTTGTAGATCGGCAAGAACGTCGAGTATCCATTCGTTTCGCATCTATCAGCCTCGCGTAGCATTGGTTAACAAAAGGTTAACACAACTATAACATGCGTCGAAATCCAGTGTTATTCGCGAATAACAACTCCCCAGAAATAGCGGGGCCTCGCTTTGCTAAGCGATTGGCACCACTGAATCGCATTAAACGCGAACCGCCCGCGAATCGATCCAACGATTCGCGGGCGGTGTCGGGTCGCTAAACTCAATGCTGATTATGAACGCCCTGCCTCGACCACGTCTTCGACCGTGCGCAATCCGGTGCGCGGGGCCTGAACCAGAACCGCCATATTGCCCGGCTTATGCTCGTTGCGCAGCATCTTGAGGTGCGCGGCGGGGATCTCATCCCAAGGGAACACTTCGGACATGCAGGGATCAATCCGACGCTCGATCATGAGTTTGTTGGCCGATGCCGCCTGCTTGAGGTGGGCAAAATGCGAGCCTTGCAGACGCTTTTGGTGCATCCACATATAGCGCACATCAAAAGTACAGTTGAACCCGCTGGTGCCCGCGCAGATCACCACCATGCCACCCTTTTTGCACACCAGGCTGGACACCGGAAAGGTTGCCTCGCCGGGGTGTTCGAACACGATATCGACGTTGTTGCCCTTGCCGGTGATATCCCAGATCGCCTTGCCGAATTTGCGGGCTTCCTTGAACCATGTGGCATATTCGGGCGTGTTCACAGTGGGCAATTGCCCCCAACAGCTAAAGTCCTTGCGGTTGATCACGCCCTTGGCGCCCAGATCCATGACGAACTGGCGCTTGTCCTCATCCGAAATCACGCCGATGGCATTGCCGCCCGCCGCATTGATAAGTTGGATCGCGAACGACCCAAGACCGCCCGAGGCGCCCCAGACAAGAACGTTCTGACCGGGCTTAAGCTCGTGCGGGTGATGGCCAAACAGCATCCGATAGGCCGTGGCCAGCGTCAGGGTGTAACAAGCGCTTTCTTCCCACGTCAGGTGCTTGGGGCGCGGCAGCAATTGCTGTGCCTGCACATTGGTGAACTGGGCAAACGACCCATCGGGCGTCTCATAGCCCCAGATCCGCTGACTGGGCGAGAACATCGGATCGCCGCCGTTGCATTCCTCGTCGTTGCCATCATCCTGGTTACAGTGGATGACAACCTCATCGCCCACCTTCCAGTTCTTGACCCTGTCGCCCACGGCCCAAACAATGCCAGAGGCATCCGAGCCGGCGATGTGATACTCGGCCCCGTGACCGTCAAACGGGCTGATCGGGACACCAAGACCGGCCCAGACCCCGTTATAGTTAACCCCTGCCGCCATCACCAGAACAAGCACTTCGTGGCTGTCCAGAACCGGGGTATCGACCACCTCGATCTGAAAGCTCTTGTCGGGCTCGCCGTGGCGCTCGCGCCGGATCGCCCAGGCATACATCTGCTTGGGAACATAGCCCAAGGGGGGCATTTCACCGACCTCGTACAGGTCTTTTTCGGGTGCCTCGTAGGGCGCAATACCCGGTTCTGTATCCAAAGCCATGATAAGCCTCCTGTCACAAAATTGCCGCGACGCAGAATCGCGCCTCTCTGACCTTGAAATATCTAGCGATGCGCAACAATGCAATGCCAAAGGATACATTTTTGTAACTTTATGACCGAGCGAACGCAGAAATTTCGGCTAATTCGCGCTGCAATCGCGAAAAAGATGGGCGATCGAGGCCGCGTAGAATTCAACGATAGGCCGCTCGCACTCGACCACCGAATACGCACCATTGACCTCTTGCACCATCTCGCGCTTGGTCAAGACCTGAAGACCGAACCGCGCGCCATAGCCGATATCCTCGCGCGGCAGGTGCAGATAGGCGTTGCTCACATCCAGATCCGCCGCCATGTCGGCCACGGCCTTCTCCAGTTCGGCCATGCTCAGCGGCGCTTTGGCCTGCAACAATGCGCGCGCCACAAGTGGCACAGGCAGCACCGGCACCTCTTGGCCGATCCGCTCCATCAAGAGCTGTGCAAGCCCTTCGATCCCCGCCGCCGGATGATCGCGCTCAAATTCCGCAAGCGACAGCGGCGCGCCAAAGCTTACCGCCGCATAGCCATGCCGATGATAGCGCCCGCGCAGCCGCAGCCAGACCTGTTTGAGGATAAAGCGCCCGATCACACTGATGCGCGCCGGAAACTTGCGACCGCCGGCCTGCCGCGCCGCCACCAAAAGGCGGTCCTCGAACACCCGGTCGTAATTCAGGGCGACCGGCACGAACACCACATCGCGTGCGCCGGGGGTGCGTTCTTCGACAAGATATTTCAGCAACCCAAGCTTGGGCGGGGCCAGGGCGCCATCAAGGCTTAGCCCGCCTTCGGGGAACATCGCCTGGGTCACGCCGCCATCGGTGGCCATGCCGACATAGCGCGCCAGAACCCTGCGATAGAGATCATCGCGCGACTTGCGGCGGATGAAATAGGCCCCCATCGCCCTGATCAACCGGCTAAGCGGCCAGACCCGCGCCCATTCGCCCACCGCATAGCTGAGCGCCGAGCGCTCTGCCGCCAGCCAGGTCACCAACACGTAATCCATGTTGCTGCGGTGGTTCATTACAAAAACCACCGTCGATCCCTTGTCCACCGCGCTCAGGGCGGCGGCGTCGAAATGGCCAAGCCGCACCCGGTACAATGACCAGCTCAGCCATTTGGCGGCGCGGATCGCAAAACCAAAATAGGCACTGGCGCTAAAGCTTGGCACGATCTCGCGAGCATATCGGCGGGCCATTTCAAAGGCGACGTTCTCGGGGATACCCTCGGCCTTGGCATGGGCGACAATCGCGCGGCTTACCTCGGGGTCATAGATCAGCCGCTGAATCATGTCATGGCGCCGCGCAAGCCTGAACGGCTCAATCGGACGCTCAAGCCGGGTATTGAGCTTGGCAACCACCCGCTCCATCCGCCGTCGGAAAAACCAGCGCACCGAGGGAAACAGAAAATGCGAGGCAAAGGTGACCCCCGCAAACGCAATAAGCAAAATCAGCGCCCAGACGGGCATTTCCACCACATTCCCCATGCGCGCAGCAAAGCAGGGTTTGCACCCCGCGTAAATGCCTGTGTAAATGAGTCCATGCCGCAATGCAGCGAATTGACAGCGGCATTTTATTGCCTATAACCAAAGCGGAACGTAACAAAATTACGCAAACTGATTCACGAGGTCCCACCATGTCGCAGACGCAGAACGACAAACCGTCCGATCGCCAAGTCGATCGCCCCTGGCTCATCCGGACCTATGCGGGCCATTCCACTGCGTCGGCTTCGAACGCGCTTTACCGCGCCAATCTTGCCAAGGGGCAGACCGGTCTGTCGGTGGCTTTCGATCTGCCGACGCAGACCGGCTATGACAGCGATCATATTCTGGCGCGCGGCGAAGTCGGCAAGGTCGGCGTGCCGGTCAGTCACCTTGGCGATATGCGCGCGCTGTTTGCCGATATCCCGCTGGATCAGATGAACACCTCGATGACGATCAACGCCACCGCCCCTTGGCTTTTGGCGCTTTATATCGCCGTCGCTGAGGAACAGGGCGCCGATACCACCAAGTTACAAGGCACCGTTCAAAACGACCTGATCAAGGAATATCTGTCGCGCGGCACCTATATCTGCCCGCCCAAACCCAGCCTCAAGATGATCGGCGACGTGGCCGAATATTGCTATAAGCATGTGCCCAAATGGAACCCGATGAACGTTTGTTCCTATCACCTGCAAGAGGCCGGCGCGACACCGCAACAGGAATTGGCCTTTGCCCTTGCCACCGCCACCGCCGTGCTTGACGAGCTGAAACCGCGCGTCGCCCCCGAGGATTTTCCGGCGCTTGCCGGGCGGATTTCCTTCTTTGTGAATGCCGGCATCCGGTTTGTCACCGAGATGTGCAAGATGCGCGCCTTTGTCGATCTCTGGGATGAAATCCTTGAAACCCGCTATGGCGTGAGTGATCCGAAATTCCGTCGCTTTCGCTATGGCGTGCAGGTCAACTCGCTTGGTCTGACCGAGCAACAGCCCGAAAACAACGTCTATCGCATCCTGATTGAAATGCTGGCCGTGACCCTGAGCAAAAAGGCCCGCGCCCGCGCCGTGCAGCTTCCTGCCTGGAACGAGGCGCTTGGCCTGCCGCGTCCCTGGGATCAGCAATGGTCGATGCGCATGCAACAGATTCTGGCCTATGAGACCGACCTTCTGGAATTCGATGACCTGTTTGACGGCAACCCGGCGGTGGATGCCAAGGTCGAGGCCCTCAAGGATGGCGCGCGCCACGAGCTGGCCAATATCGACAGCATGGGCGGCGCGGTCGATGCGATTGAGTACATGAAGGCCCGCCTTGTCGATAGCAATGCCGAACGCCTTGGCCGGATCGAGCGCAATGAAACCGTCGTTGTGGGCGTCAACCGCTGGCAGGAGGGCGAGCCGTCACCGCTTCAGACCGAGGATGGCGGCATCATGGTGGTCGACCCGGCGGTCGAGGCCGAACAGATCAAGCGGCTGAACGACTGGCGCAGCGCCCGCGATGCGGGGGCCGTAAAACAGGCGCTTGCCAATCTGCGCGCCGCCGCCGCCGAGGGGCGCAACGTGATGGAGCCCTCGATCGCCTGCGCCCGTGTCGGTGTCACCACCGGCGAATGGGCCGCCCAGATGCGCGCCGTCTTTGGCGAATATCGCGGCCCGACCGGCGTTTCGGCGAACCCGTCGAACAAGACCGAGGGCCTTGAGGATCTCCGCGCCGCCGTCGACACCGTCAGCGACCGCCTTGGGCGTCGACTCAAGTTTCTGGTTGGCAAACCGGGGCTTGACGGCCATTCCAACGGCGCCGAACAGATCGCCTTTCGCGCCCGCGATTGCGGCATGGATATCGGCTATGCCGGGATCCGCCTGACGCCGGAAGAGATCGTGCGCACAGCGCTTGAGGATGAGGCCCATGTTGTCGGTCTCTCGATCCTGTCAGGCAGCCATATACCACTTGTCGAAGACCTTATGGCACGCATGCGCGAGGCGGGTCTTGGCGATGTGCCGGTGATCGTCGGCGGCATCATCCCCGAGGATGACGCCAGGCGCCTGCGCGAAATGGGCGTGGCGCGGGTCTATACCCCGAAGGATTTCGAACTCAACACCATCATGATGGATATCGTGACCCTCGCCGATCCCAAGGCGGTTGCCGCCCAATAAATCCGACCAAAGGACCAGCGAATGCCGAACGAACAGGCAAGATTTTGCTGGTCCTGACGGGCATTTGGGCACAGACTGATCTTTGGACAGTTCCAAATGATCAGGCCGCATATGACCATCACACTCCGCCCCATTCAGACCGGTGATAAACCGAAATGGACGTCTCTTTGGCGTGACTATCTGACGTTCTATGAAACTGCCCTGCCCGATACGATCTACAAAACCACGTTTTCGCGGCTCTGCTCACCCGATCACCCGGATCAAAACGGGTTTCTGGCGCTGAACAATCGCAACCCGGTCGGCCTTGTTCACTATATCTATCACCCGCACAATTGGCGGATTGAAAAAGCCTGTTACCTACAGGATCTCTATGTCGCCCCGGAAGTGCGCGGCATGGGCGTGGGTCGCAAGCTGATCGAGGCGGTCTATGCGCAGGCGGATACGGATGGCTGTCCTTCGGTCTATTGGCTGACGCAGGAGTTCAACACAGAGGCGCGCAAGCTGTATGACCGGATCGGCACCCTGACGCCCTTCATCAAATACAGCCGATAATTCTGGCGTCAAACCCCGATATAACGATCCACGATCGAATGATCCGCGCGCAGCGCCTCGGCGGGCAAGGTCTCGGTGTTGCGGCCGTTTTCAATAAACGCCACCCGGTCAGCCACCGATAAAACCGCATCGACCCGCTGTTCCACCAACAGGATCGCGACCCCCTCGTCGCGCATCTTGACGATCACTTGACGGATCGCCTCGATCATCGAGGGTTGAAGCCCCTCGGTCGGCTCGTCCAGCAAAAGCACCTTGGGCCGCAGGCACAGCGCGCGCGCCGTCGCCAGCATCTGTTGCTCGCCGCCCGAGAGGGTCTGCGCCCGTTGGCCATAGCGTTCGCGCAAACGCGGGAAAAGGTCCAGAACCTCGTCCAGAACCTCTGGCCCGCTGTTGCGCGCGCGCAGCCCGATTTCAAGGTTCTGCGCCACGGTCAGTTCCGCAAACAAGCGCCGCCCCTGCGGGACATAGCCGATACCGCCGCGCGGCACGCGGTAGGCCGGCAGGCGGCTTATCTCCTGTCCCGCAAGCATCACCCGGCCCGACATCAACGGCACCAGCCCCATGATCGCCTGCATGGTGGTGGTCTTGCCCGCCCCATTGCGCCCCAACAGGCACAGGATTTCACCAGGCGCCACCTCAAGGCTAAGATCGCGCAGCACCTGCGCGCGCCCATATCCGGCGTTTATTCGCTCCAACCGCAGCATCACCCGTTCCCCAGGTAGGCGGTCTGAACCTCGCCATTGGCGTGGATTTCTGCGGGCGTGCCCTCGGCCAGAATCTCGCCGAAATTCAGCACCGTGATCCGGTCTGCAAGCTCCATCACCACGCTCATGTTATGCTCGATCAACAGAATCGTGGTGTCGCCCGCCAAGGCGCGGATCAGGTTCTTGAATTCGGCGATCTCGCCCTCGGCCAAACCCTGCGTCGGCTCGTCGAGGATCAACAGGCGCGGCGATTGTGCCAACCCCATGGCGATCTCCAACAATCGCTGATGGCCATAGGACAAATCGCCCGCCTCCTGCGCCTTGCGATCCAACAGGCCGACCCGCGCAAGCGCATCATCCACCGCCAGGCCGACATCGGCCCCCTTGAGGCGGCGGCGCGCGGCAAGGGCGACGTTTTCGCCAACGCTCAGCCCGGCAAAGACCGAGGTGATCTGAAATGTATAGGCCATGCCCAGCATGATCCGCTTATGCGCCGGAAGCGCGGTGATATCGCGCCCCTCAAAGATCACCTGCCCGCCCGAGGGGGCAATGCGCCCGCAAATCATGCTCACCAGCGTCGTCTTGCCCGCCCCGTTGGGGCCGATCAGGGCGCGCACCTCGCCCTGGGGCAAATCGAAATTCACCCCCTCGACCGCGTGCAGCCCGGCGAAATGCTTGGACAATCCCCGCGTCGTCAAAAGCGTCACGGCAAGCCCCGCCAGACCCGGCGGCGCAATTCGCCCATCAACCCCTGCGGCGCGAACAACGTCAAAAGCACCAGTGCCACACCGGCAATCAGCATATAGGCGGTGGTCACACCCGAGCTAAGGTCAATCAGATAGAACATGAAAAGCGTGCCGATGAAGGGGCCCAGAACCGTGCCGGCACCGCCAAGCAGGACCCACAACAGCGGAAAGATCGAATATTGAACGCTCGCAAAACTTGCCCCCGCATAGCCAAACAACAACCCGTAGGACGCCCCCGCCGCCGCCGCGATGGTGCCCGATATGACCATCGCCGCCAGCTTGTGCACGAAGATGTCATAGCCAAGCATGCGCACGCGCTCCTCATTCTCGCGGATCGCCACCAGAACCTTGCCAAAGGGCGCCCGCACCAGCCAGAGACTGAACATAAGGCAACTGCCAAACAGGATCAGCGCGGCGAAATAGCGATTGCCCGCATCGCTAAGATCAATCCCCCAGAGCACGCGCTGTGCCTGCTGGATCACGAAACCTTCGTCGCCACGGGTATATTCGCCAAAATAAAGGATCGTCAGGTAACCGGCCTGCGCAAACATCAGCGTCACGATCATGAAGGCCACCCCGGTGGTGCGCAGCGCCAAAAGCGCCAGCCCGCCCGAAACCACCGCGCCCGCCACAAGCCCAAGCAATAATGCGGGTGCCGGTATCAGGCCAAGATGCTGGATCCCAAGGCCCATGCCATACATGCCCGCCGCAAAGAACAGCGCATGCCCAAGGCTTAACAACCCGGTATACCCAAACAGGATATTATACCCGACCGCATAACTCGCCAGCACCATGATCCGCGCAAGATTGCCGTGGTGATAGGCGGGCAGGATGAATTGCAACGCAAACAACACCGCAATCACACCGCCGTGCAACGCATAGGCCCGCGCGCCGCCACTCATCCGGAGCGCGCCCCAAATAGGCCCTGCGGGCGAAACACAAGCACAAGCCCGACAAGCAATGTCGCCAGGATTTTCGCCAATGTGGGCGAGAAGAACACCGAGATGATGCCATCGCTCAACCCGATCAACACGGCGGCAAGCACAGTGCCCGGCAGGCTTCCAAGCCCGCCGATGATCACCACGATGAACGACAGCAAAAGCGGATCGGCCCCCATCAGGTAATGCGCCTGCTGAATGGGCACGATCAACACCCCGGCCAGCGCCGCCAAAGCCGCGCCAAGACCAAAGACAAGCGCATAGACCCGCTCGACCGGGATGCCAAAGGCCTGCGCCATGTCACGATCCGCCTGGGTGGCGCGCATAACAAGGCCAAAGCGCGTGCGCGACATCAAAAGCCACACGCCGCACAGCAGGACCACGGCCGCGCCGATCACCGCCAGCTTGTAACTTGTCGTCCCAAGCCCCCAGGGCCAGATCATCGCCCAGCCGTCGGCGCCATGCTCAAACCAAGGGATCGCAAGCCGCGTGTTGAACGGTGGCTCGACCGGGCGCGCATCGGGACCATAGCCCATCAGGGTCATTTGCTGGATGATATAAAGCACACCGATGGTGGCCACGATGGTGCGCTCGGGATCATAGTTCAGCCGCTTGAGGATCGTCATATCGGCGGCCACCGCAAGCGCCCCGACAATCAGCGGTGCGGCGACAAGCGCCACAGCAAACCCGATCGCCGGATGACCGCCAAGCATATGCGCGATCCACCAGGCAATGACCGCGCCCAGCATGAAAAACTCGCCATGCGCGATATTGACGACCCGCATCACACCAAACACCAGCGACAGCCCGACCGCCGTCAGCGCAAGCACCGCCGCCGTGATCGCGCCCTCAAGCGAGGCAAGCACTATGTAAGGGCCCAAATCCATTCTGGCGCAAGGATTGCCCGGCATCGCCGCAGGGGGCAAGCCCGTTCCACGCAAGACATGCGATTATTGCGCGCGAAACTCGGTTTGGCCCATGACGATGCGCTGATCCTTGGTCACGGTGACGATCTGACCGTGCTTACGCTCAAGTTGGCGGGCGACCACCTCATTGCGCGGCTCCCAGTTGTACCAGCGGTCGTCTGTGGTGCGCATCCAGGTAAGTGTGCCGCCCTTGCGCCAGGGGTCAAGCACGATGCCTTGGGCAAAGGTATCGCCGCGCCGACTGATCACTGCGGTGCTGTGTTCAAGACGAAAGACGTTATCGCTATTGGCGACGGCACGATGCAACTCAAGCGTCTGAAAGTTCTCCTGCTTGAGGCGCTCCTCGATATCGCGCGCCCAATGCCAACAGAGCCCGCGCGGCTTGAGCCCCATATTGACCTTGGTGTTATGAATGATCGGCGGATCGGTGATCTGATAGTCCTGCGCAAGCTGATGCGAATACGAATAGGCCACCTGCGCCGCGCGCCGCGCCTCTTCGGGGTCAACCTCTGGCCCCAATGCGCCGATCCCGACCGCAAGTCGCGTTACATCGCTTGCCTCGGGTGGGGGTGGCGGCGCACCACAGCCCGCCACGGCAACAAGCGCAACGCCCCAGAAAATTCGCCGAATTTTCTGGATCATTTTCTTCACAAAAGAAAATGCCACCTCAGAACGATTGCGTCGTGTAATCGGTCTCATCGGGGTAAAGCGTGTCCTCAATGGATGTCTTGTGAACGCGAAGCAATTTACCGCCCGTGACCTTGGAAATATACTGATGCCCAAAGACCTGATGGGTCTTGCCATTGAACAGCTTGGCGCCCTGCGGGTGCGCGCGGCTCTCGGGCATATCGGTCATTGCCTCGACCGCCTCGATCAAAGCGGCGCGGTCCTGCGTGCCCTGATACCCGGATGCTTCCATCCCGGCCTTGACCACATAAAGCGTTTCCCAACACCCGAACATATGCGCATAGGTCGACACATCGCTTGGATCACTGATCGACGCACCTTCATCATTCACCCCCACCGCAGCGCGGAAAAACTTGTCATGCTCTGACTGATCCGCCTGCGCGTGGCGCGGGTTGCCCTCCCACAAATAGGTGCCTTCCAGATATTCCAGACCGGGGCTGTCGATGGCCACCGCTTCAAGGCTGTCGATAAAGCCGAACATTTCCGGGCGCGAGGGGCCGAAAAACTCGCCAAGCTCTTTCACGAAGGTCAGAACCGCAGGCCCGACCATCACATGATAGAGCACCTCTGTTTCGCGCGGAATTTTCGGGAAATACTTGGTAAAAGACGTCTCGGATGGCGGAATGGCGATATGCGCCAGCACCTCGCCGCCCTGCGCCTCGATCGCCTGAGTGAAGAAATCGCGGTGATCATGGCCGAATGCGAAATCCGGGAACACCATCGTGACCTTTTTGCCCAAATTCTGCGCCACGTAGGGTGCCATCGCCTGCACCTGGCTTTTGACATCGGTGATGCCGGGCTGCAATGTATAGCGGTTCAACATGCCGCTGGCGACGTGATGGCCCTCGGAGACCACGAAATAAGGCATCTTGAGCTCGCCTGCACGCGGAGCCGAGCCGATGACCACATGGCTGAACAGCGTCCCAAAGACGATATCACAGCCGTGCTGATTGGCGAATTTTTCGACCACTTCGGCGCCGCGCTTGGGGTCGGTGCCATCATCTTCGGCCACGATCTCGACCATGCGGCCATTGATGCCGCCGCCCTCATTGATCAACTTGGCCGCCGCCTCTGTGGTGCGCCCGTACCAGCGCCCATAGGCCGCACCGATACCGGTGCGATGCACCTGAAAGCCAATCTTGATCGGCTCGGCGGTCTGTGCGTTGGTATAGCGCGCCCACATCGGAAGGCTGGCCGCGCCAAGGCCCGCCGCCAGCGTTTTCATCGCGCCGCGACGGGTGGTGCCGACAGGTCTGGTCTCGGGGCGGGTGTTCGGGGTGCTCATGGCGGGGTCCTCTGCGCTGATCTTGAAACACACGGCAAATCTGCCGACTGCGGCCAAGTCTGCGAAGCAATCCGTCCCTTGTCCAGCCTTTTGCGCATCACGCGCCGCGCGGCGAGGCCAATAACCACAGGCCAAAGACGGTATAGAGCACCATGAACAACGCCAATGGCGCCTGTCCCAGAACCGCGCGCCGGGTGCTGTGAATGTGCTGCATCGCCACGGCGTGGGCCAGAAGGATGGCAATCACATGCCCCGCCACCACCGTGCCCGCCTGCGCCAGCCAGATCAGTTTGACCGTGCCGGGCGTGTTCAAGAACCCGGTGGTCACATGGTAATCGGCAAGGCCCAACAGATCAGCCCCCCGCCCCAGCGGATCGTTGAGCGCCTTGAGTACATATTGCCCATCCACCAGCAAAGAGGTCAGGTAATGCGCAATATGATAGGCCAGTGCAATCGGCAGGATCGTCGGCGCATAGCGGCAAAATACGCGCGCCAGCGGCTCTGTCCCCCCGGCAATCCGCTCGCCAAGCCACAAACAGCCAGTGAACCCCGCAATCAGCGCGGC
>Ga0209345_10000523_pt1 | contig 48711 bp, 49 predicted proteins | sample Cruoilmetagenom7_FD_187294 | JGI IMG/M metagenome (GOLD analysis project Ga0209345, IMG submission 187294) | Oil polluted marine microbial communities from Coal Oil Point, Santa Barbara, California, USA - Sample 7 (SPAdes) (version 2) | ecosystem: Environmental > Aquatic > Marine > Oil seeps ... | reverse complement strand
GATTCACCGCTCGGCCCGTTTCTTTTAACATATGATTCAGCCCGCCCGACGGATTCCGCTTCTGTCAGGCATTTTCAAGATTGTGACTGAGGCCGGAAAAGGAGAAGGTCTTGCCCTGTGCGTCTACCAGCCCCTGTACAGGGGAAGTCCCAAAAACCTTTCTTCAAAGGACCGATGCCGGGTGAGCGCAAATCATGCGGAAAGCCGCTCGTGCGTATTCTTGGACAAGGACGTCGTCCATAAATGATCCGGGCAGGTATCAAATCGAAAGGAGATCATGATGAAACGAGTAGATAAGAAAACAGCAATTGTCACAGGCGCGGCCAATGGAATTGGCAAGGAAACGTCGGTGCTTCTGGCTCGGCATGGTGCCAAAGTCGCTGTGACCGATGTGAATGATGATGACGGCCAGAAAGTCGTCGATGAAATCGCAAAATTCGGCGGCACAGCGAAATTCTGGCGTCTCGACACCTCCGACGAGGACAATGTCCAAACGGTTTTCTCTGAAATCGCTGACGCATTTGGATCGGTTGATATCCTCGTCAACAACGCGGGAATTGCAGGGGTCAACAAACCGACCCATGAAATTACACGGAAAGAATGGGAGACGCTGATGAACATCAATGTCACCGGTGTTTTCCTTTGTACAAAACACGCCATTCCGCACATGCAAAAAGCATCAGGGGGAAGCATCATCAACCTGTCGTCCATCTACGGTCTCGTGGGCGCTGCAGATTTGCCGCCCTATCACGCCTCCAAGGGCGCGGTTCGATTGATGGCCAAGAATGACGCCCTGACCTATGCGAAGGACAATATCCGGGTGAATTCGGTGCATCCGGGTTTCATCTGGACGCCTTTGGTTGAGGCGCTGGCGAACGATGCGCCCGAAGGCCCCGATGCGTTCAAGGCCCAGCTCGACAGCCGCCATCCCATCGGCCATGCTGGATCACCGGACGATATCGCATATGGTATTCTCTATCTTGCCTCGGACGAGTCAAAATTTGTGACCGGCGCCGAACTGGTTATCGATGGCGGCTACACAGCCCAATAGAGGGATAGAGTTGCCGACCAGATATCACGGATAGTTGCTGGTTCCCGATCGGAAAACAGGGATGCGCCGCAGAATCGATTTTTTGTCCAGTCGGAAACGTCAACAACAGGCTTTTACCGATGGCGTCATCGGCAGATGCCGAAGCTATCCTAAGTCCGTCAGCTTCGGCCTTGCTGGTGCCAAGGGAACTGGAAACTGCATCATATTGAATGTAAATCTAACCGCGGTAAAATATCCATGCGGCCCATAACCAGCCGCCAATCAGCAGGGTTCCTCCTATTGGCGTAACGGCGCCCAGCCATCGCGGCGCGCCAAATGCCATCGCGTATAATGTAAGGGCGAAAACGACAGATCCGGTAAGAAGCACGGTCGCGGGACCTCTGGCGACGCCCATGATCGCAAGTGCGGCGACGGCATGGAGCAATTGATAGAGCCCGCCCGTTCTCAACCATTCCGCTTCCTGTTGGCCGGGCGCCGCATGCGCGCCGAAAGCACCTGCAGCGACTGCCACCGCTGCCGAAACAGCTGCAAAAAATCCGATCAGCATATCTGCTCCTTCTTTGTCCCGAACGATAAAAACATAACTCGGCCAAAATGCTGCGCACATATTTTGGCGCGGCCTGATTGAGCCAAAGCGGCCGTCCCTATTTTCCGGACCATCTTAAACATCAGACCCCGACCATAGGGCTTGAATATCGACAAGGGAACACTCTTGGGGCTAATCAAAGCTCAAGCTCGAGCAAAATGCGACCGTGCATGCGGACGCTGGCCGGACGCTATCGCTGCCGATCAAATCGGCGATGCTGTCGATAAGGCAGGGGGCTGGCAGCTTTCAGCCTGGTGCTGATCGAATGACCGAACCGCTATCGGCTTGTGTTTTCCACTTTGGAAAGAATCGCCGCGATCGATTCCGGATTCTCGATCGTGTTAGGCATCGTTACGTCATGGCCATTTGCGATCGCGCGCAAGGAGGAACGCAGGATCTTGCCGGAGCGTGTTTTGGGTAAGGCGGTAACGACATGGATCGTCCGCACGGATGCGACCGCCCCGATTTCCGAACGAGCATGAGCTATGCATGCGGCTGCCAGTTCCTGTTCTTTTTGCTGTGCAGAAGCGACAACAAAAGCGACGGGAATCATCCCCTTGAGCGGATCGTCAGCCCCGATCACGGCACATTCGGAAACGCCGTCTACCTCTGCCAGAGCCCCTTCCATCTGGCCGGTTGATAATCTGTGTCCGGCGACGTTGATGATGTCGTCGGTTCGACCCATCACATGCATGAATCCATCCGCATCGCAAAAGCCTGCGTCTCCGGTTTCATAATATCCGGGATAGGACAGGAAGGCTTTCTGATAGCCTTCCTTGTTGCCCCAGAGGCTCTGATAGCAGCCCGGCGGCAATGGACATTTTATCGCGATATTTCCTACTTTTCCCGGGGCGACGGCTTCTCCATCGTCATCGAGCACATGAAACTCGTATCCGGGCACAGGGAAACCCGCGCTGCCGGCTTTTCGCCGCTCGTCGCCAAGCCCCATGCAGGTTGCCAGAGCCGGCCAGCCCAGTTCGGTTTGCCACCAATGATCAATGACCGGTCGACCCAAGCGATTCTCCAGCCATTGTATCGTGTCCGGGTCAGCGCGTTCACCGGCGAGGAATATTGCTCTTAGCGATGGCAAATCATTTGCGGGGTAAAGCTCGCCATTTTTATCTTCCTTTCGGATGGCGCGAATGGCGGTCGGTGCCGTGAAAAATACCGCAACCTGATTGCGATCGATAATCCGCCAAAATTCACCGGCATCCGGAGTTCCTACCGGCTTGCCTTCATACAGAACCAGCGTGGCACCAGCAAAAAGCGGAGCATAGACAATATAGCTGTGACCGACGACCCAGCCGACATCGGACGCCGCCCAGAAACATTCGCCGGGCATCAACCCGTAAACATGCCTCATGCTCCAGTTGAGCGCCACGGCATGTCCGCCGTTGTCGCGTACCACCCCTTTTGGCGTCCCTGTCGTGCCCGACGTATAGAGGATATAGAGCGGGTCGGAGGACATCAGGGGGACGCAATCGGCAGGATCAGCTTTGGCCAGTTGTTCCGACCAGTCCTGCGCCCATCCGTCCGCAATATCCGCAGGTAGAGTTTCCCGCTGGAACAAAATGACGGCCGGCACCTGATGCTTGGCCAGCGCAAGGCTCTCGACCACCAGTGGCTGGTAGGGGATGACCTTCTTTCCCTCAATCCCGCAGGAAGCGGTCAGCAATAATTTCGGCTCGGCATCGTCGATCCTTTTGGCCAGTTCGGGCGGAGCAAAACCGCCGAAGACGACGGAGTGGACGGCGCCGATCCGGGCGCAGGCGAGCATGGCAAACACGGTTTGCGGAATCATCGGCATATAGATGATCACGCGATCACCCTTCTGCACGCCTTGAGCCGCGATCATGCCTGCGGTTTTCGCGACCTCTGCCTGCAATTCCCGGTATGTGAAGACTTGCCGTTGCCCGGTGACCGGGCTTTCATAGATAATGGCTTGCTGGTCAGCCCTGCCGCCATCGACATGGCGATCAACGGCATTATAACAGCTGTTGAGCTGGCCGTCGGGGAACCAGCTGCTGCTGGCTTCATCCCAGCCAATGCTGGGCGTTTCTATCCAGTCGATCTCCGACGAAGCTTTCAGCCAGAAACGACCCGGGTCAGCGAGACTCTCAACAGTCGACTTTTCATAATCATGCATAGGCAGCAGCTTACCCGTTCGACAGCTCAGTTAACAGCGAATGATCCAATATTGATATCACATTATCCTCTTCGTCGAGAAAAACAACTGCTCCGTGGTTGGTAAAATATAATTCTGTATATTCGGAAAAGGCCGTATGTTCGTGAATTACATCGAGCGGCTCATAGCCGTAGGTCCCCTCAACCGCTACGCCCATCCGATATTCCATCCTGCCCTTGACCACATAATATTCTCCGGCGCCGAGGTGGCGGTGTCGGGGAAAAGAGCTGCCAGGCTGACAGCGCAGCAACACTGTCCAACGCCCCGTCTCCTTGCTGGCAAAGAAAAGCTTGAATTCGATCCCCTCGACCAGATCGGACCAGGCAATGTCGTCGGGGGTTGTTAGCCGTTCCTGTATTGTATTCATTTTTGAATCCTATCTTTGTTCACTGCTTAGAATTGTAGCCTGAATTCGGCGCCATAAGTCGCGCGCTCGCCGTAATAACGGGGCACGAAACCGAAACCGCGGAGGTCGGTCGCATCGACGATATAGGCCTTGTTGGTGACGTTCTTGGCCCAGCCCGCCACTTCCCAGCCATTGTCAGGATGGGAAAGCGAGACACGCAGATTGAGCAGGCCATAGCCTTCGCCGGAACTGATCAGCGGATCCTGGGCATTATTGTAATATTTCTTGCCGGTATAATTATATTCGGCTCGCCAGCGTGTTTCGAACCGCCCGACCGGCACTGTGACCTGCGCATTGGCCGAGAGAGTGAATTTTGGCGCTCCCGGCATGCTGTTGCCGGAGAAATCCCGCGGCAGACCCGAAACCGGATCAATCGCACCAGACAGGTAGTTTTTGAACTTGGCATCCAGAATGCCAAAATTCAGACCGAGATCAAGCCAGTCGATAGGCGTGGCAAAGGCCTCCACTTCAACGCCCTTGATTGTCGCATCGGCGGCATTGTCCAGCCCCAATGTCGGCACCGTGCTGCCCGCCTGGGTGTTGACCGACAAGACCTGGAGATCGCTATAATCATAATAAAAAGCGGCAATGTTCAGCCTGAGGTTTCGATCAAACAGGGTGGACTTGAGGCCAATCTCATAAGAAATCAGCGTTTCCGGGTCGACCTGTGTACGCTCTGCCACGCTCGTGATGATCCCGATATTGAAACCGCCAGCCTTGAAACCCTTGTCGACGCTGGCATAGGCAAGCACATCATCGGTGACATCATAATCTGCCGAGAGTCGCCACGAGAAAGACTTGTAGGAATCTCGCAGTCTGGCGAATGGAACCAGCGGAACCGGAGCGCCATTGGCAATATTGGCATCAAAAAATCCGGGTATCAAAACCGCTTGATGGGTGGCCCGCACCTTGTCGATCGTGTACCGGGCGCCGACGGTAAAGCGAAGTTCCGGAACCACGGCATAGGTCGCCTGACCAAATGCCGCATAGGCCTTGTTCTTGCGGGTAGCTTGCGTGATCAGGGGCAAAGCACCCTGAGCAAATGTCAATTCGCCAACCAGATCGGCACTGCTTTGCGCGTTGAAATCCTCATAGAAATAATAGAGTCCGGCAATCGCGTTCAACGTGCCGTCATCGTAGGAAAGTTGTAGTTCCTGCGTAAATTGCTCCGCATTTGTCTGAAATGTAATCTCGTCGATCCGGAAAGGCCCGCCATCGACATCCACACCATTGTCGACGTCGCTTTTGTCATAACCGGTCAAGGAGCGGACCGACCAGTTGCCAAAATCATGCTGAGCCACAAAATTGACAAAGACATTGTCGGAGTGGTTCTGCGAAGGACCATTGAAATTGAGCAACCGCTCATCATCGGGGAATGGATCGGTATAGCCGAACAGATCGGCTCCGTTGATCGTACCCACCGGCTTGTTTTCCAGATAGTCGCTGCGATCCCGACCACCGCCGACCGTCAGCCGTAGATCGGTGTCGGGACCGGGGCGCAACCGGAAAATCGCACGGGCTGCGGCTTCATCGACATTGATCGCGTCCGTGCCGTCAAACCGGTTGAATTTTTCGCCATCCCGCTTGCGGACCATGCCCGCTACCCGAACCGAAAATCCATCGGTGATCGGAAGCGACGCCGCGACTTCCCCTTCAAACAGACTGAAACGGCCATAGCCGAAACGGGCATTTCCCTCGAAACGGTCGTCAGGCAATTTGGAGAAAAACTGGATCGCGCCACCGGTAGCGTTTTTACCAAACAGGGTACCCTGCGGCCCACGAACTACTTCTATGCGCTCCAGATCAAATAGTGAAAATATCTGGCTGCCGGTCGATGCCACCACAACATCATCCCGGTACACACTGATCGGACCGATTGACGAACTGTTGAAATCATTGTTGCCGACGCCGCGAATGAAGATGTTCGGCACCCCGCCAAATGTCTTTATCTCAAGATTGGGCACCTGGTCGCCGATCGAAAGGCTGTTGGTAAAACCCGCATCCGCGATCATCCGGGTGTCAAATGCAGAGACGGACACCGGTACGTCCTGCAGATTCTGCGCCCGTTTTTGTGCTGTGACGACGATGACATTGACGCCACCGCTCTGGCCTTCGGTCTCGGCATCGGCGGGCGCTGCCTGCGCCAGCGCGGTTCCGTGTGCGAGCAAGGAAACCGATGTAAGGGCTCCGACTAGGGTTGCGCGACAAATAGTTTTCATTGTTTTTCCTTCTCCTGAACGGTTAGCCGTCTTGCGTGCAGCTTTCCGATTTACTGGGTACTAACTAGCTTGGAGCGGTTCGGCATTTCTTGCTTGGAAACGGCGTCATTTTTGTATTCTGGTGAACCGATCCGTCCAAATTTGTTCCAGAAGGACACCAAACTTGGCAATCCGTGCCCGCAATCCACACTAACTTGCGAATGTCGCCTTGCCGTCGTAGCATTGGCTCAGGAGAGGGATTATGGGAATAATTGAGGAAGAAAGCTGGCAGTCGACCTGCCTGCCTCCGACAAAGCAATTGCCCGGTTTTCAGGAAGTGCTCGACCGCACCCATTTTCACTGGGACCTGAAATCGGATCGCAATGACCAATATATAGCCGAAGTGCGCCGCCGGGCCGTGAATGACTATATGCTTACCCATATCGTGGCGGACCCGGTGACCGGTTTTCGGTCGATGGACGATATCAAGAAAAGCAATGAAGCCTATTTCTGCCTTTTGTTTTTCACGCAAGGTGAATGTCTGCTCGCGCAAGGCCACAATGAAACGGTGGTTTCGAATGGCAAAATCGCGATCTGGGACAGCACGCGTCCGGCAAAATTTCAGAATACCAGCCAATTGACGCAATATTCAATATTGATCCCGCGCGACAATGCCAAGATCATGATCCCCGGAATCGAAGATATGTGTGGCTTGAGTGTCGATGGCACCAAGGGGCTTGGCTCGATCCTGCATTCCCATCTTCTACAGATTCACCAGGCTATCGAACTGGTGGAACCGGAAGATCGACCGGCGGTGTTGCGGGCGACAGTGGAACTGGTTGCGGCCGCCTTTAAGCCGGAAAGTGCCAATCGCTCGAGCACAGCCTTTCGGCAGGCCGTGCTGAACAGGGTTCAGGAATATATCGTAGCCAATCTCGGTGAACCCGACCTTTCCCCTGCATCGGTTGCAGCTGCCTTCAGGTTCAGTCCCCGCTATTTGCACCGCCTGTTCGAGGAATCTGACGAGAGCGCCGGCAGCTGGATCCGCAAACGGCGATTGCATGCCGCCAAAGCGGATCTTTGCGAACCGGCAAAAAGCAGGTTATCGGTAACCCAGATTGCCATGCAACGCGGTTTTGCCGACGCCTCGCATTTCAGCCATGCGTTCAGGAAAGAATTTGGACAGTCGCCGCGACAGTTCAAGCAATCCTGCCGGAGCGACGACACCAGCCACTGAGCCAATTGGTCCGTCAATAGTTCGCCCAGAATCAACTTTGTTGCCCCGCTGACACAAGCGGGCTGGCAGGCGTTGGACTATTCCCGAAAATCAGGAAAAGAGGATGGGATTATGGCAGGACGACTGCACGACAAGGTCGTGTGTATCACCGGAGCGGCTCAAGGAATAGGGGCGGGAATTGCGGAAACCATGGCGAGGGAAGGCGCGCGGATCATCATTGGCGATGTCAATGATGACGGTGGAAAGGCGCTCGCCGCTCAAATCGGAGCAACCGCCCTGCATCTGGATGTTTCATCGCAGGAGGACTGGCAGGCTCTGGCAGACCATATCAGCGAGCATTTCGGAAAGCTTGATATTCTGGTCAACAACGCCGGACTGGAACTTGTCAAACCGATGCGGGATCACAGTCTGGAAGACTGGCGCGGCATCATGGCCGTCAATGTCGACGGCATTTTCCTCGGCTGCAAGACTCTCGAGGCCTTGCTCGGCGAATCCGGGAGATCCGGCTCCTCCGCTTCGGTAATCAATATTTCGTCGATCGCGGGTATTGTCGGCTATCCGGACCAGTTAGCCTATAATACCTCAAAAGGTGCCGTGCGGCACATGTCGAAGAGCCTGGCGATCGAATGGGCGGCGCACGGTGACGCGATCCGCTGCAATTCGATCCATCCCGGTTGCATCCGTACCCCGATGCTCGAAATGGCAATGGACGGATGGATCGAAAACGGGTCGGTACCGGCTGATGATCCATGGGGCGCGATTGCTTCGCTATGCCCCCTGAACAGGGTTGGCACGCCGGAAGATATAGCCATGGGCGCCGTCTATCTGGGATCGGACGAGTCCCGCTTTGTCACCGGCATCGAACTGGTGATTGATGGCGGATGGGTGGCCCGATGAGCAGCAACCACAGCAAGCGCCTCTGGATGTATGCCCAGATGGTCAAGAGCCGTCATTTCGAAGATCTGATCAAGCCAGCCTATTTTGAAGGTAAGACGCCTGTATTCAACATGGCGAAAGGACCATTACCGGGCGAGATGCATCTGTCCGATGGCCAGGAACCTTGCGCCGTGGGTGTTTGCGCGCATCTGCGTCCAGACGATAGCGTTACCGCTACCCACAGGCCCCACCATATCGCAATCGCCAAGGGTGTCGACCTGAACGCCATGGCTGCCGAGATTTTCGGTAAGAAAGACGGGCTGGCCGGTGGACGCGGTGGCCATATGCATCTGTTCGATCCGGCGGTGAATTTTTCCTGTTCCGGGATCATTGCCCAAGGAATGGGACCGGCAGTCGGCGCCGCCATGGCAGCCAAGATGCGGAGAAGCGATGCTATTGCGGTTGCTTTCCTGGGCGAAGGCGCCGCCAATCAGGGGGCTTTTCATGAAAGCCTCAATCTTGCATCGGTGTGGAAAGCTCCGGTGGTCTTCGTCATCGAAGACAATAGCTATGGTATTTCCGTCCCGAAAAGCGCTTGCACCGCGGTTGCCAATAATGCGGATCGCGCGGCTGGCTATGCCATGCCCGGCCATCATGTCAGTGGCAATGATCCGGATGCGGTATATGAAGCCGCGCGCATCGCGATCGAAAGGGCAAGGTCCGGTTCGGGCCCCAGTCTTATTGAGATAGAAACCAGCCGGCTGGAGGGCCATTTCATGGGCGACCCGGAAGCTTATCGCCCAAAGGATGAGGTCAAGCGATTGCAGGAACTCGATCCCATCCCCGCCTATCGGGCCCGATTGGTCGCAGACGGGTTCGAAGAAGCCGAACTTGATCGCGCTGAAAGCGAAGCCCGCGAGATTGTCGATCAGGCATTCTCCTTCGCCCGCAGCAATGATTATCCCGAACCGAAGGAGGCCTTTGACCATGTCTTTGCATGATGTAGCCGTCGAAAAACCCAATGTAGAGCGCCGGCTCACCATCGCCAAAGCAATGAGCGAGGCCATAGGTCAGGAGATGGAGCAGGATCCATCCGTCCTTGTGATGGGCGAGGATATCGGGAAAATGGGCGGCGTTTTCGGCACGACAACCGGACTGTTCGAGACGTTCGGAGGGGATCGCGTCAGGGATACACCGATCTCCGAAACCGCTTTCATTGGCGCAGCGGTCGGGATGGCTGCCTCGGGGATGCGCCCGGTTGTGGAATTGATGTTCGTCGATTTTTTTGGCGTCTGCATGGACGCGATCTATAATCTGGCCGCCAAGCAAAGCTATTTTTCCGGCGGGAAGGTTTCCTGTCCGATGGTGCTGATGACATCAGTCGGTGGCGGCTATGGCGATGCCGGGCAGCACAGCCAGTGTCTCTACGCCACATTCGGACATCTTCCGGGCATGAAAGTCGTGATCCCGTCCAATGCCCATGATGCCAAAGGCCTCATGCTTTCGGCCATCCGCGACGAAAATCCGGTCATCTTCATGTTTCACAAGGCGCTGCAGGGCATGGGGTGGCTCGGCACGGTGGCCGGATCGATCAATGATACGCCGGAAAGCGAATATCTCGTGCCGATCGGCAAAGCGTCGATCGTTCGCGAGGGAGGGGATATCACCCTTGTCGGGCTCGGAGCCACGGTCCACCAGGCGCTTGCTGCCGCCAGCAATCTGCACGACGCGGGGATCGACGCAGAAGTGATAGATTTAAGGACCATATCGCCGCTTGATCGGGAGACGATCTGTGCCTCGGTATCCAAAACCGGACGGCTGCTGGTGGTGGATGACGATTATCTCAGCTTCGGGATCGGAGCAGAAATCATTGCCACGGTCAGCGAAGCGTTGCCAGGCCCGCTGAAATGTCCGCCGCAACGCATGGCCCATCCGGATATCCCGATTCCCTTCACACCGGTGATGGAACATTTTCTGCTGCCCGATGCCGGGAAGATCGAAAGCCGTGTCATCGCCATGCTGGGAGAGAAGAAATGACCGATATATTGGTGCCGCAGGGGCAGTGGGAGCCGGATCAGGAAGCCGCGCTTGCAACCTGGCTTTATGGCGAAGGAGAAGCCGTGCAGAAAGGCGTAACTGTCGCCGAAATAATGGTCGAAAAAACCAGTTTCGAAATTCCCGCGCCAGCCAGCGGAGCGCTTTCCATTTCGGTGAGGGAAGATGAAATCGTACTTCCGGGACAGGTGGTTGGTTCGGTAGAATAATGGCCTCGACGCAGGAACGAGATCTGGTTCGGCGCCTTGCCCACGCGATCTCGGCTGAAACTGCGGTCGAAGACGGTTCGGGACAGCAGGCGATAGACGATGATGACGCGCTTCTCGAAAAAGTCGCTGGCTTGCCCTCCGGATCATCGTGCCTCAGAATCTGGGAGAATCGGAACTGCCTTGTAACGACGCGTCCTATTGCCAGGCGTGAAAATTTCGCCGAATCCGCCGAACTGAGCGCGAGATCGGGCTGGCCCGTCCATGTCCGGTCGTCGGGCGGAACAACGGTGATCCATCGCCCCGGTATATTGAACGTTTCGCTGGCAGTTGCTGGCGGCGCAGATCGAGTGCAGCCCAATGCGAGCTATTCTGACTTGTCTGCGTTATTGCAGACTGCATTTCACAAATTGCATCTCGAGGCTTTTGTCGGTCCGGTCGGGGGCGCCTATTGTGACGGCAATTACAACTTGTGCGTGGATGGCCGAAAAATCGCCGGAACGGCATCGCGCATCGTGCGCCGCAAGAACCAAACCGCCTATATCTGTCACGCGTCTATCGTCATCTATGGCTCGCCCGAGAGGGATATCTCCCTGATAAGCAAATTCGAGCGTGGGGTAGGGTTGGACCATATATATGCGACATCCAGCCACACAAGCCTTGCGAATATAATGGGTTTGATTCCTGTATAAGCAGGCTGCGATGCTGCGCCTGTCGATTCTAGCTGATCAGTCTTTCTCAACTCCAGACTGGATGAGACCCGAGGGCCGCTTTTATGCTTTCTCCGCGCAAAGAAGGTGACACATATCCGCACGAATGAAAATTTTTTTCCTCAGAATAAAACTATGGGTTGTATAACGCATTCGCCTCCCATAAGGACGCCGCTGTGGGCCCTTAGCTCAGTCGGTAGAGCAACTGACTTTCGATGGGAGCGCTGACAGGAAACTGTCTGATGAAAAGGTGTCAAATTCGGGGAACCCTTACGTTTCAGGACGTTGGCAATCCCGAGCCAAGCCGAGTAAAATCGGAAGGTGTAGAGACTTGACGGCACCCGCCTAAATTGACTTCGGTCAATATGGTGAAGAGAAAGTCCAGACTCCAAACGCCATATGGCGGCAGCGAAAGCTGTAGAGGGTATGTAATCAGTAGGTCGCTGGTTCGAACCCAGCAGGGCTCACCATTATTACCCCTTCTTCGCTTAGGCGAGGGAGGGGTAAATCTTATGGGGTTATCCAATCTGACGGATTTTCCACAGATCACTGTTTTCGTTCGCAGCTAGCACGCTCTTGCCTGTCGGGCGCAGGCCAATGACATTTTCAGACTGGCGCGGCTTGCGGAAAAATGGCCAGATCAATTGTTCGCCCGGAATAAGTATCTGATTAATAATAATTTATTGAGCTGATCCAATGCCGAAAAACCGTCAGGAAGCGCGTTCCCGCGAGCGCTTTTTTGCATGATGGAATCGCTTTGGCGCTTTCTAGGGGCGTTTTTTGGGCCGTCGGTGGCGGGCGTGCAATTGGGCGATCGTCAGCCCGGTCAGGGGATCTTGCCAATCTCCGGCAATTTCGGCTGCCGGGCCGATAACAAAGCTGCGTTCGCGCATCAGCGGATGGGGGACTGTGAGGGCCGGTGTGTCGCTGTCAAACGCTCCGCCGCTCCACATCAGTATATCAAGATCGAGGACGCGGCGCGACCAGGACTGACCCCGCCGGCGACCAAATGCTGCTTCGATGCGCTTGAGCCGGTCGAGCAGGCGAGGGGGAGGCAGAGTCGTTTCAATGATCGCGACGGCGTTGGCATAGGACCGCTGGGAGGGACCAATTGGCCGCGAGGTGATTATTCCGGATATTTTGGCAATGGCCAGATCTTGCCCGGCAAGCTGATCGAGTGCCGCAGCAAGAACGCCATGCGGCAAGCCAAAGCGCGGATGGCGCTGGTTCGAACCGAGAGCGATCAGGTAATGCATCTGCGGCAATCTGGCTCCTGTGTGATTCGGAAAAGACGAGAATGGAACAAATGGTTCCAAGCGGAACGATCGGCTGCTATCATGCAACCAACGTCAAGGAAATCAAGGAGAAGCTTTGTGCGTCACCATCATCTCACTCTATCGGGCGCGGTCCTGTTATCTCTCATATCTGCCGGATGTAGCTCGGAAGGCGTGTCTCCCGGTGAAGTAAGCGGCAATGTCGCGCGGGCGGCGCTGGCTGGTGCGGATCAGACCGAATATGGCGAAGTCATCGTGGCCCAGGGCGATAATGGCCTGCTCGTCAATATCAAGGCGCAAGGCATGTCGCCGGGCGCCCATGGCGTGCATATTCACGAATTTGGCAAATGCGAAGGTCCCGATTTCAAATCCGCTGGCGGACACTGGAATCCCGGCGGGAAGCAACATGGATTCGACAATCCGCAAGGCGCACATGCCGGCGATTTCTTCAATCTCGATATTGGCGCGGACGGGACAGGAGCGCTGGAGGCCATGATCCCCGGTGCGAAGCTCAAAGACGGGGACTATGCGCTGCTTGATGCGGATGGTGCGGCTTTTGTGGTGCATGAAGGTCCGGATGATCTGAAGACCGACCCATCCGGGGAAAGCGGCGGACGATTAGCCTGCGGCGTGTTTGTTGGCGGTCGTTGAACCGGTTTTCCTGTAGTTAGCTGTTAGAGTATTTTTATGGGCCAGTCTGTTTTGTTTGTCTGTCTCGGCAATATCTGTCGCTCTCCGTTGGCCGAAGCCGCCCTGCGTAACGAATGTGTTGACAGTGAGTTGAATGTTATCATCGATTCTGCCGGCACCGGCGACTGGCATACCGGGCATCCGCCGGACGTGCGAGCGCAGGCGGTGGCGACGAAAAACAATGTCGAAATCGGCCATTTGCGGGGACGACAAGTGACGACATTGGATTTCCAGCATTTCGATCATATGATCGCGTTGGATAACCAGAATCTGCAGGATCTGATGGCCAGGCGCCCGCAAAATGCGGTTGCGACGCTATCGCTGTTGCTTGACCATGTTGCGGGCAGGGCGGGCGAGGATGTCTTTGACCCTTATTATGGGGATGATGACAGTTTTGACGACACCTGGGCCGTGGTGACCGAGGCAGCCAGAAATATTCGAAAAATGCTGGAAGCCGGAGATAATATACCGATTCCGTTCAAGCAGAGCTGACCGCGTCCCGCGTCTTCTGCGTTTGACCGTAAGGTCGCGTCATGCAGGCAGGTGGACCGGGGCAGAAACCGGCATGAGGCCTGGATTCTGCAATTGGGGCGGAGACAAGATGGCGCAATAGATTTTATCTATCAAATCTTGCAGTATATTTTTAATATGCCTTGCCGGTTTCCCTTGAAAAACATGCGCTATTACCCGATATTGGTAGCCATAGAGCCTGTTATCGGCTCGCTAAATTGAGGAGTATGCATATTATGGCTTGGCAGGATCCAAGAACAACCTTCGGACAGGCCCCTGTGGGCGCCGCATCACAGGCAGATGTCGCGTTTGACGCCGGGCTGCGTTCGTACATGCTCAAGGTCTATAATTATATGGCGAGCGGCGTATTGCTGACCGGCATTGTCGCCATGCTGTTCGCGGGCTCCGGCCTTGCGCAGGATATCATGTTTGGCGGCGGTCCGCTGAAATGGCTGATCATTCTCTCGCCGCTGGCAATCGTTTTCGCGATGAGCTTTGGGCAGAATAAATTCTCCACCACCACGCTGCAGGCGATGTTCTGGGGTTTTGCGACGCTCATGGGCCTGTCGATGTCGACCATTTTCCTGGTCTACACCGGCGCATCAATCGCGCAGACCTTTTTCGCAACCGCGGCCGCCTTCCTCGGCCTGAGCCTTTATGGCTACACGACCAAGAAAGACCTGTCCGGCTGGGGCAGCTTCCTGATCATGGGTGTAGTCGGTCTGCTGGTAGCGATGGTCATCAACATCTTCCTCCAGTCAACGATGATGCACTTTGTCATCAGCGCGATCGGGGTACTGATCTTTGCAGGCCTCACCGCCTATGACACGCAACGGATCAAAAGCATGTATGCTTATGTCGCCGGAACCGACATGGTTGGCAAGACCGTGGTGCTGAGCGCGCTCAGCCTGTATCTGGACTTCATCAACATGTTCCAGTTCCTGCTCACCTTCATGGGCAGTCAAGACTAGGCATTGGCCCATCAACAGAATAGCGAAAAAGCCCGGCGGGAAACTGTCGGGCTTTTTTGTTTGGCGGTTCGTCGAGATTTGGCCGCTAGTGCTGGACAAGCGTCGGCGTGAATCCTAAAGAAACGGCAGTAGTTCATGGAGATTGTTACGATGCCGCGTTTGAAGGATTTACGCCTATTACTGGTTGCTGGCGGTCTGGCATTTCTTGCCGCCTGTCAGACGGCACCGGCTCCGCCGCCGGCCGCTCCGGTTGTCCAGCCACAATATACGCCGCGTGCACCGACGCCTCCTTTTGGCGCGAGCCATCTTTCGGTCATACCATCGCTGCGGGCTGACGGACTGCGCGACACGATCAACCGCGATCTCGGGCCGCTGGAAACCTTGTGGCATGTCCGGGCAGCGATGAATGTCGCGGCGTTGAGCTGCACCGGCCCATTATATGCGCGGCTTGTCGACGATTATAATGCGTTCATCACCAACAACAGCGCTACGCTGCGCAATGCGAACAATGCAATCATCCGGAAATTCCAGCGCGAGATCGGTGCCGGCTACAAGGCCGAGCATGATAGTCACCAGACCCGGCTCTATAATTACTGGTCCTTCTCGCCACTGCGTCGGCCTTTTTGTGATCAGGCCGTGCAGATCAGCCAGCGCGCGATTGTGACCAAGTCTGCCGACCTTAACGCATTTGCAGAACAGGCTCTGATGGAGCTGGAAAAACCGTTTACCGACTTTTATCTCGCGTACGAGGAATATGAACGGGACCTCGAGAAATGGCGCACACAATATGGGCAGCCAGCCACGGAAGTCACCCAGCCGACGCTCGGTTACGAAGAGCCATCCGCCGGGGAATGAAACGACTTTAAACCGATTGAAAAAGGCCAGACGGGATGACCATCTGGCCTTTTTGCTGTTCGGTTCAGGCGATTAGCCATTTTCGGCAATCAATGCCTCATCGACCGCCTTGGCCGCTCCATAGGCCGCTCGCTCCGTCACCCGCTGTCCGTAAGCGATGAAGCTGTCCCGCGTGGGCAGGGTGCCGAATTGTGTGCCCCACACGATTTGCGCGCCGACATAGACATCGGCCATGGTAAAGCGGGCGCCGCAGACATAATTGTCTGCCCGGAACTTCCCATCCAGCGCATCGACAACCAGGTCATAATTGCCATATCCCGCCATTCTCTCCTTGTCCGGCTCGACTTCGAAACCCATCGACCGATTGGTGATCGCCGATTCCAGGGGGCCGGCGGCAAAGAATAGCCAGCGATAATAATCCGCCCGTTCTTCAGCCGTGGGGGCGAGACCGGCATCCGGAAAGGCGTCCGCGAGATAGGCACAGATAGCAGCCCCTTCGGTCACGACCTTGCCATCATGATCAATCGCAGGCACCTTGCCCATCGGGTTGATCGCCAGAAAGTCCGGAGCCTTCATCGTGGTGTCATATTCCAGCAGGACCTGCTCATAATCGGCCCCCGCTTCGTGCAGCGCCCAGCGCGCAATCTGGCCGCGCGACATCGGGTTGGTGTAAAATTTCAGAGTCATCTCATTTTCCTTCTTGTTTGCGATTTTCCAAATGTTCTTGATATTTCTCTCGCTGCTGACGCGAGAATTCTTCGAGCGATCGTCCGGGATCCGGTTTGTAGCGATCGCCGGTTGGTGCGAGATTGGCAATGCGGTCGAGCCGGAATGCGCGGAAGTCATCGCGCAATTCGCACCATCCGACCAAAGTCCAGACCTTGCCCCAGAACCAAAGACCCAGCGGCTGGACCGTCCGGTTCGTGGTGTTTCCGTCCTCGTCGTTATACTTCAGGGCCACGATCTCTCGAGCTTCGACTGCGTGTTCGCAATGGTCAATCAGTTCTCTTGCCTGTTCTGACAGTCCGACAGGCGGAGAGAATATCTTGGTGTTACCGATACGGCTGCGCTCGGCCTCGGGCAGAACCGCCTCGATCTTGATCAAAGTTTCCTCAGCTGCAGCCATCATCGCAGTGCCGCCCCATGCCTTTACCATTCGTGCGCCGGCGACCAGAGCGACAATTTCCTCGGGGGTAAACATCAACGGCGGCAGGTCGAAACCACTGCGCATGATATAACCGATACCCGCTTCGCCATCGATCGGCACGCCGGTGGACTGGAGATCGGCGATATCGCGATAGATTGTCCGTTCGGAGACCTCAAGACGCTTGGCCAGTCTGGCAGCCGTCACAAGCCGGCCACCGCGCAGATATTGGACAATCTGGAAAAGGCGGTCGGCTCTGCGCATCAGACGTTATATTTGAAGATGCCGAGGCTGTTACCCTCGGTATCCTTTGCATAGAAAAAAGTGCCGGACGGGACGGAAATCTTCTCCGAAATCACCTCTCCGCCGCCAGCCTTGACGCGGCCCATTGCGTCCGCCAGTTCGCCAGCGACGGACAAATGCGGCGTGATCCCGTCTCCGGCTGTCGCGGGCTTGCCGGCATAGAGATGGCCGCACATGGAGCCATTGGCGCTCGGAATTATCTGCATGGTTTGCGGACCATTATTGTCTTCGACGAGAGTCGTATCGAGCACCGCTTCATAAAAAGCTTTGGCCCGGTTGAGGTCGGTCGCGGGAATTTCCACCCACGCCAGTCTGTCACATGTCGTCTCGGTCATCAGCTTGCTCCTCCTTGTTGATTGAACAAGCGGCGGATATCATAGCCCTCCTGACAGCATCCTGTCAGGAGGTTGTTACCATGTGCAGATCGGTGTGTGGATTGTCTACTTCCGCGCGCCGACGAGAGCGAAGGCCGCGCCTTGCGGGTCGATCGCGTTGAGTTGAAACTCGCCGCCGGGAATCTCCGTCGGTTCAAGCGTGATCTGACCGCCATTGGCCCTGATCGTTTTGACCGCCTCGTCAATATCGGCAACGCGGAAATAATAGGTCCAGGCGGAAACCGGCATTGCGTCCGGCTTGTCCATCATCGCGCCGATCATGAAATCATGGCGGATGAAATTATATTTGCCCATCGGCCCCATATCCATCTCGCCATCCTTCTGCCAGCCGAAAAGGTCATGATAGAAATTGAGCGCAGCCGCCGTGTCGCTGGTGGCAAGCTCGTTCCACGCGCAATGACCGACCATTGGTTCGGTCGCTGCTGGGTCAGAACGCGCGGGGTGATTTGCCAGTTGATACCCCATTTATCCTTGCACCAGCCGCATTGGCTTTCGGTGCCACCATTATCGACTATCGCGTTCCAGTAGCGGTCGGTCTCCTCTTGCGTGCCGGTATGAACCTGAAACGAAAAGGCTTCGGTATGCGGGTACATCGGGCCACCGTTCAGACCGAGGCAGGAAACGCCCATTACCGTAAATTCAACCGTCAGTTCGTCGCCTTTTTTGCCGCCCGGAAATCCCTGGGAGCGAGATGGACTGCATCAATCCGGCTATCGGGAAAAGTCCCCGCGTAAAATTCTGCTGCTTCTCTGGCAGCGTGATCGTACCAGATGCACATTGAAATTTTCGCTGTCATGTTTCTATCCTCCTCAGTCAGATTGAAGGGTTGAAAATTGTCTCGATATATCGGCGCAAATGTCGAACGCTTTCGCGCGCTTTTTCCGGGTCTCCGGACGCCTTTGCGATTACAAAGGCACCCTGCAGGACAGCTTGAACATGCCAGGCCAGGCTTTCGGCGGTGACGCCGTCCTTTATGCCGTGTCTGTCGATTGCCGCCTGGATATCCACCGCCAGCGCCTCGCAATAGGCAGAAATGCTCGCTCCGCTGGCCTCACGCAGTGCCTCGCTGCTGGCAAATGTCTCCTGTGCCATCGTGCCGACAAAACAGGTGAAACCCTCCGCAGGGCCTTCGATCATGGCCATGCGCATATCGATGTGACCCAGCAGTCTTTTGAGTGGGTCATCCAGCTTGGTATAGGGCGGGAGTTCAAAAAGCGGGGCTGCGCGTGCCGTCCACTGCGCCGCCGCTGCTACACCAAGATCCTCCTTGGATGGAAAATGGTGAAAAAACGCGCCCTTGGTCACTCCGGCAGCCGCGCAAATCTGGTCGACCGATGTCGCGGCATAGCCCTGACGGCGGACAAGTTCATGTGCGGCATCAATCAGCTTGGTTTTGGCTGTTGTGCGTTCGGGGGCAGGGGATCGACTCGTGTTCATCATCAAAACATGCCAACCGGTCGGTATGTGTCAATCCAGTAATCTGGCGCTACAGCGTTTGCCGACCCATTCCCAGTGGATTGGACATAAAAAAACGGCGTGGGATCAACCACGCCGTTTTTAGTTTTCCGGGTTTCGAGGCCCGGTCTGGGTAAGTTATTTCGTTTCGCTGTCGGCCTTTTTCTTGGCCGGAGCTTTCTTTTTCTTTGCCTTGGGAGCGGCTGCCGTGACTTCGAACGTCAAGCCATTGTCCTTCAGATGTACCTTGACCTCGCCGCCGTTCTTGAGCTTGCCGAACAGCAATTCCTCCGCGAGCGGTTGCTTGATCTTTTCCTGGATCAGGCGGCCCATCGGACGGGCACCGTAAAGCTTGTCATAGCCGCGCTCGGTGAGCCATGCCTGGGCGTCGTCATCCAGCGTGATATGGACATTCTGGTCGGCCAGTTGCAGTTCGAGCTCGAGAATGAATTTCTCGACCACCCGCGAGACCACTTCCGGCGGCAGATAGGCAAAGGGCACGATCGCATCCAGACGGTTGCGGAATTCGGGGGTGAACATTTTCTTCACCGCCTCGTCGCCCGCATCTTCCTTGGACATATTGCCGAAGCCGATACCTTCCTTGGCCATGTCCGACGCGCCGGCATTGGTTGTCATGATCAGCACGACATTACGGAAATCGACCGTTTTTCCATGGTGATCGGTCAGCTTGCCGTTGTCCATCACCTGCAACAAAATGTTGAACAGGTCGGGGTGGGCTTTCTCGATTTCGTCGAGCAGCAGCACGCAGTGCGGATTCTGGTCGATGGCATCGGTCAACAGGCCGCCCTGATCATAGCCGACATAGCCCGGAGGCGCGCCGATCAGGCGGGAGACGCTGTGGCGTTCCATATATTCCGACATGTCGAACCGTTTGAGCGGAATGCCCATGATCGACGACAGCTGCCGCGCCACTTCGGTCTTGCCGACGCCGGTCGGGCCGCTGAACAGATAATTGCCAATCGGCTTGTCGGGGTCGCGCAGTCCGGCTCGGGACAGTTTGATCGCGCTCGACAATTTGTTGATGGCTTCATCCTGACCAAAGACAACCCGCTTGAGGTTTCTTTCCAGATGTTCAAGTGTCTGCTTGTCATCCTTGGATACCGATTTCGGCGGGATGCGAGCCATGGTCGCGATCACGGCTTCGATATCCTTGGTCGTGATCATCTTCTTGCGGCGCGATGGCGGCAACAGCATCTGCATGGCACCAACTTCGTCGATCACGTCGATCGCCTTGTCCGGTAACTTGCGGTCATTGATATAGCGGGTGGACAGTTCCACCGCCGATTTCAGCGCATCGGGTGCATAGCGAACCTTGTGATGCTCTTCGAAAGCACCGCGCAGGCCTGCGAGAATCTTGATCGTATCCTCGACCGAAGGCTCGTTGATATCGATTTTCTGGAAACGCCGCAGCAGTGCGCGGTCCTTCTCGAAATGGTTGCGGAATTCCTTGTAGGTGGTCGAACCGATGCAGCGGATGACTCCGCCAGACAGGGCCGGTTTCAGCAGGTTGGAAGCATCCATTGCGCCGCCGCTGGTTGCACCGGCACCGATCACCGTGTGAATTTCGTCGATGAACAGGATCGCATCCGGCATTTTTTCCAGTTCGGAGACAACCTGCTTGAGCCGTTCCTCGAAATCGCCGCGATAGCGGGTTCCGGCCAGCAGCGCGCCCATATCGAGCGAGTAGATCACCGCCGGCTTCAGAACGTCGGGGACATTTTCTTCGACAATACGCAGCGCCAGTCCTTCGGCGATGGCGGTTTTGCCAACCCCGGGTTCGCCGACATAAAGCGGATTATTCTTTGATCGCCGGCACAGAATCTGGACAGTCCGGTCGACTTCCGCCTGTCGTCCGATCAACGGATCAATACGGCCTTCTGCCGCTTTCGCGTTCAGATTGACGGTGAACTGGTCGAGCGCGGTCTCTTTCTTGTTCTTTTCTTTCTTTTCCTCGTCACCCTCCTGGCCCGACAATTCTGCCGGCTCAATCGTCTGGCCGCCCTTGCCGACACCGTGGCTGATATAGCTGACCGCATCAAGTCGGCTCATATCCTGCTGCTGGAGGAAGTAGACCGCATAGCTTTCCCGTTCGGAAAACAGTGCGACCAGTACGTTGGCACCGGTGACTTCGTCTTTGCCGGAGGATTGAACGTGCAGGATCGCCCGCTGGACAACGCGCTGGAATCCGGACGTGGGGGAGGGATCCACGGCCTTTTCGACCTTCAGTGAATCCAGTTCGCTGTCGAGATAGAGAACGACCGCATCTTCCAGTTCACTCAGATCGACGCCACAGGCGTTCATCACTTGAGAAGCGTCGCCATCGTCGATCAACGCGAGAAGTAGATGCTCGAGCGTCGCATATTCATGGCTGCGGTCAGAAGCATTTTTCAACGCCTGATGCAGGGTTTTCTCAAGCGATTCCGCGAATGATGGCATATATTTTACTCCAATATGGGGACGGCATCACCGCCCCGGTTGCCGAACCTGGTGCTGTACCATCGGGTTTCGGACTTTAACTAATTGCTTATACTCTAGATCGTGAGCCATGTCCTAAACGTCAAGAGCAGTGGGCAATGGATCTGCAGTCAATTAGCCAAAGTTGCCAATTTTTCGTCTCTCTTCTCCTATACGGTCCAAAATGGCTCGGCTGAACCCAATTATTGTTAAACAAGGTTAACAAATGCTTTAGCGAAAGCCAGCGCTAATCACTTTTTAAATAAATTCTCCGCGCTTGCCCGATGCGTTACGGCGAAGTTTTTCTTCGCTTCACAGCGGTTTATTTCAGATTTTAGCATGGAAATCCGTTGATCCAGCTCGTCCACAGATAATGGATCGAGATCCTGTTTGACTAACAAGGCCACAGGATCATTGGCATTGCGCGGTAAATTTTCGTCATCATCCATGAATCGACATTCCTCCTGCAGGGTAATGTTGACCGCCCGCGCTTTGGTGTCAATAAGGGGCGGGAATGAGGGGGAGCGTTCGCTCCCGGGGGAATAATCAATGTCTGTATCTGAACTGTTGCAAAAAGAGATGACCGCTGTCGTGATCAGCGAGCCGGGCGGACCGGAAGTGCTGAAACCGGAAACCGTGGCGGTTCCGCAAGTTGGCGAAGGGGATGTGTTGATCCGGGTCGCTGCAGCCGGGGTGAATCGACCGGACGTGGTCCAGCGCATGGGCCTTTATCCCGCACCGCCAGGTGCGTCGCCTCTGCCCGGTCTGGAAGTGTCCGGCACCGTCGTGGCATTGGGCGACGGCGTCGAACCGGAATGGATCGGACGCAAGGTTTGCGCGTTGACCAATGGTGGTGGCTATGCCGAATTTTGTGTCGCGCCCGCAGCACAATGTCTGCCGGTTCCGGAAGGCCTGACGATGGCCGAAGCGGCCGCCTTGCCGGAAACGCTGTTCACGGTTTGGGGGAATTTGTTCAATCGCGGCTTTGCCCGCGAAGACGAAACCGTGCTGGTTCATGGCGGCACCAGCGGAATCGGCACGATGGCGATCAAGCTTGGCAAGCTCTTTGGCCTCGACGTTGTCGTGACCTGCGGCAGCGATCAGAAATGCACCGCCGCCAAGCAGATTGGTGCCGATCATGCGATCAATTACAAGACCCAGGACTTTGTCGAGGAGATCAACAAGATCACCGACGGAAAAGGCGTTGAAATCGTGCTCGATATGGTTGCTGGAGATTATGTGGCACGCAATTTGAAATGTTTGAAAGAAGACGGCCGTCACGTGACTATCGCGGTTCAGGGCGGGGTTCAGGCGACAATCAACATGGCCCATGTCATGATGAAACGGTTGACCCTCACCGGTTCGACGCTCCGGCCCCAGTCAGCAGAGCGCAAGGCGCTGATGGCCGATGAAATATATCGCTATGTCTGGCCCGATCTGGAAGCGGGCAAGCTGAAACCGGTGATGGATGAAAGCTTTCCGCTCGCCGATGCTGCCAAGGCCCATGCTCATATGGAAGCGGGCGATCATATCGGCAAGATCGTGCTCATCGTCGAATAGCTAAATGAGCGGTGGAATAGACTTTCACGGCGCAAAAGTAGCATTTTTCATCGACGATCATATTCTGGTCTATCGCCGGGACGATCGGCCGGATATCCCGTTCCCCAATAAGCTGGACCTGCCCGGCGGCGGCCGTGAAAATGGAGAAAGCGGCGCAGAATGTGTGGTACGCGAAACATTTGAAGAATTTGGCATTCGGATCGCGGTCGCAGATTTTGAATATGTGCAAACCTATCCGAACTGGCGCGGATCGGGCGCAGCGGCTCTGTTCTACGTCTGTCGATTATCCGCCCATATTCTGGATGAGATCGTCTTTGGCGATGAGGGGCAGGGCTGGCAAACCATGGCTGTCGACGAATTTCTGGCAAGCGATGATGCTGTTCCGCATCTGCAAACGCAGGTGGAGGCGTTCCTCAAATCCTGACTTTCCCGTCACCAAAACTTCATAAAAGGGGAAGCCGGCTGTAACAATCGCGGGGTAAAGCCGCGCCTATGGGTAGTTTTCCATAGGAGCTTGCAATGGCCAGACAATTTCCCCCGATAAACAAAGCTGATATCCCGCTGCTCGACGCCGACCGCTATGAAGCGCGGCTGAAGCACAAGCCGCGGGTCCATGCTCGCGACCGGACCCGATATCGAACAATCTGGATATCCGATATCCATCTCGGCACACGCGGCTGCAACGCCGATCTGCTGATCGATTTTCTCGACCATGTCGACAGCGACACGCTCTATCTTGTCGGTGATATTATCGACGGCTGGCGAATGAAGAAGCGCTTTTTCTGGCCGGACGGCCATAATGATATCATCTGGCGGATATTGAAACGGGCGCGTCGCAATACGCGTATCGTCTATATTCCGGGCAATCATGACGAAATGTTCCGCCAGTTTACCGGCCTGAACTTTGGTGGTGTGGAAATCCGGCGCTCGGCGATCCACGAAACCGCTGATGGTCGCCGTTTGCTCGTCCTCCACGGCGATGAATTTGATACCGTCATGCTCGCCCATCGCTGGCTCGCCTTTGTCGGTGATGCTGCCTATGTGACGCTGATGCGGGTCAACTGGCTGGTGAACAAGCTGCGCAACCGGCTCGGACTTCCTTACTGGTCACTATCCAAAATGGCCAAGAACAAGGTCAAAAATGCGGTCGAGTTTATCGGACGTTATGAAGAGTTAGTGGCCAAGGCAGCCGAAAGCCGGGGTGTCGATGGCGTTGTTTGCGGGCATATTCACACCGCCGAGCATCGCGAGATCAAGGGCATCGAATATTATAATGACGGTGACTGGGTCGAGGGATGTACCGCTTTGGTGGAATGTGACGATGGCACGATGGAAATTCTCCACTGGGCCGAGGAGATGGCCGCCCGCAATGCGAGACAGGATCAGCCGGCTCGGCTGGTCGCGGTCGAGACCCGCGATGGACAGGCTGATATCGGGCGGGCCGCATGAAAATTGCGCTGGTGACGGATGCCTGGCATCCGCAGGTCAATGGCGTGGTGCGGACGCTGGACACGGTCGTCGGGCTATTGCGTGACAAGGGACATGAAATATTGGTAGTCTCGCCAGAACAATATCGTTCCATCCCCGCGCCGGGCTATGCAGAAATTCGGCTCGCTTTGACCCGCGCGCGCACCGTCGGCCGGCAAATCGAACAATTTGCACCCGATGCGGTGCACCTGGCGACCGAAGGGCCGCTTGGTGTCCAGGCGCGCCGTTGGTGCCGAAGGAATAGGTGCCCGTTTACAACCGCTTATCACACACAGTTTCCAGAATATCTGGCCAGGCGTACGAGGTTGTCGCCACGGGTTTTCTGGCCCTATATCCGCTGGTTCCACGGAAAATCGGAAGCGATCATGGTCTCGACAGAAAGCATCCGCAATCAACTATGTGGCGAGAGGCTGACCCATGTCCATCACTGGAGCCGAGGTGTCGATCTGGAGAATTTCTGCGCGGATGCGCCTTCTCCGGCAATCTATCAGCAGATCAAGCGCCCGATACAGCTTTATGTCGGGCGAGTGGCGATCGAAAAGAATATCGAGGCCTTTCTGGACAGCGATCAGCCGGGATCGAAAATCGTGGTCGGGGATGGCCCGGCGCTGGCGGGACTGGAAGCGCGCTATCCCGATGTTCATTTCGCCGGAAGAAAGTCCGGCCGGGAATTGGCGGGCTATTATGCTGGTGCCGATGTTTTCGTATTTCCGAGCAGGACAGACACTTTTGGTCTGGTGATTATCGAAGCGCTGGCCTGCGGTACGCCGGTGGCGGCCTTTCCGGTGACCGGACCGATCGACATCCTGACGGCGACCAGCGGCGTGATGGACGAAGACCTGGACGTTGCGATACGGCGCGCGCTTGCGCTCCGTCCCGGCGATTGCATCGCGCACAGCGAGAAATATAGCTGGGAGGCAAGTGCCGGCCAGTTTCTAGGTGGATTGGCGTCACAGCCCCTGCACCGGGACGGTCATAAGCCCCGCCGGATGCTGGCCAAGGCGATTTTTGCGCGGGTTTAGCCAATTATCTTGCCGACTCCCTTCAAACATCCTACATAAGCTCCCAACAGGCCGTCTCCGCAAGGGGGCGGCCCTTTATTTTTATATTGCCGCTGGCGCTGAAATGCCAGCTATTGGAAGGAAGCCATCATGGCCGAACAAGCAACTCCTCTTATGCCGCATGCAACCGCCAGCTGGCTGGTTGACAACACCTCGCTCAGTTTTGAGCAGATCGCCGAATTCTGCGGTATCCACATTCTCGAGGTCAATGCGATGGCGGATGATCTCGCCAGCTCGAAATATACCGGGCGCGATCCGGTGCAGGCGCACGAACTGACCCATGAGGAAATCGAGAAAGCCGAGAAAGACCCGGATTACCGCATGGTTATCCAGAAAGGTCCCGAGCAGGTGCGACGGACCAAGGGACCCCGTTATACGCCGGTTTCCAAGCGTCAGGACAAGCCCGATGGCATCGCCTGGTTGCTCCGCAATCACCCGGAAATTTCCGATGCCCAGGTTGGCAAGCTGATCGGCACCACCCGGACGACGATCAACGCCATCCGCGAACGCGAGCACTGGAACATCGCCAATATCGCGCCAAAAGATCCCGTGACTCTGGGGCTGTGCTCGCAGCGCGAGCTGGACGCCGTTGTTGCCAAGGCTGCGAAAAAGGCCGGTATCGAGCCTGAAGCAATGGATGACAGCAAACTGGGTGGCGACAAGGAAGCGCTGATTGCCGAACTGCACGAAGAACGGGCACAGGCTGCACGCGATGCGGAAGCGGCATTGTCAGGTGAATCGGACGAAGAAGACAAGGCACCGGTCGAGCATACCGCTGAGACGCTTTTCAAGGACAGCTAAGCCGTGTCTCTGTTCGGCCATCCTGTCGCATTTGATGTTTAATCATCTGATTAAACTGGCTTGCGCTTCTGGCGGCGAAGGGTCTAAGACCAAGGGATGGATGTTCCCCGGAAACCACCCGCCTATGACGCGCTGCTTGCCGATCATGGTTTTGACCCGATTGAATCGGATGGCCTGACCTATCCGCTGGGCGAGTTTGAGCCAAAATTCGGTGAATATTTTGAACTGATGCCCGGAATCGGCTGGACCCGAACGCCGGTGCCCGGTCCACTCGGTCATATCAATAACTGGGTGCTGGCGGACTGCCATGCCGACGGCAGCGCCGGGTTCGCCATTGCCGATACCGGTCTGTTCATGCCTCAGGTTATCGAGGCATGGAAACATCTGTTTGAAGAGGGTGCGCTGCACGGGCAAAGCGCGACCAAGATCATCGTCACCCATTATCATCCCGATCATGTTGGCTGTGCCGGCTGGCTGGCCAAGCGGTTCAAGGCGCCGCTGCACATGAATCGGACCGAGTGGTTGCTGACCCGGATGCTGCTCGCCGACAAGCGCGACGGCGTGCCGCAGGAGGCGCTCGACGAATGGCAATTCTGCGGCTGGGAACAGCATCTGATCGACGAATTTGCCGAAAAGGGTTGGGGGCGCTTTGCGCGCGCCGTTGCTGAACTTCCAATCGGCCATATCCGGATGGAAGAGGGAACCAGACTGAAAACCGGCGATCACGAATGGCGGGTGATGATCGGCAACGGTCATACGCCCGAACATGCCTGTCTGATTGATGACAGCGCCAGGGTGATGATTTCCGGCGATCAGATTTTGCCGCGGATCACATCGAATATTTCCACCATGTTGAGCGAACCGACCAGTGATCCCCTGGGAGAATGGCTGGCGAGCATCGCGCATTTCCGTGCCACACTCGATAAGGACCTGCTGATATTGCCTGCCCATGGCCGTCCGTTTCTTGGCGCGCATCAGCGGCTCGACACACTGGCGCTGCGCCACAACGAGGCGCTTGACGATCTCGAGCAGGGCCTGCGCGAAAGCCCCAAGCGGGTGGTCGACAGCTTTCCCTATCTGTTCAAGCGTCCGATTACGCCTGACGTTATCGGCATGGCCAGCGGAGAGGCGATGGCGACGCTCCGCCATCTGGAATTTACCGGCCGAGCCGTCCATGAAATGAAGGATGGCGTCGCCTGGTACAGCGCTACCTGATTTGGTCGATCCTCAGCCGGCTTTCATCGAACGGATCATGTGAACCGCTTTCCCGCTCGTAGAATGGCAGCGGACGATTTGCGGGAGAAGACAGATGAAAACATTCAGCGCGGTTCTGGTGAGTATCGCATTTTGCACAAGCACAGCATTCGCACAGACAAACAGCGTGGACCTCAGTTCCGGCTCCGCGGAAAAAATAATCGCGGGCTGCAAGCAATATTCGCAAACAACACAGCAGCGACAGGCGATCGCGGTCTATGACAAGGGAGGCAATCTGGTTGCCGCCTTGCGGATGGATGGCCTGGGTGCCGGGATCATGGCATTTTCCGAAGCCAAGGCAAAGGCGGTCGCCAATTGGGGATTCTCGACCGCGCAAATGGAAGAGGCGGTAAAAACGACGCCCGGTTTTGCTGATGCGCCCTATATCGTGACCGTCGCCGGCGGCGTTCCCATATTTAGTCCGGATGGCCGTAATTTTGTCGGCAGCGTCGGCGTATCGGGCGCTGCACCGGTCGATGATGCCGCCTGTGCGGTGGCCGGGATTGAATCGGCTGGTCTTGCCGCAGAACCTGCCCGCAATTAACCGCGTTCAGACATCGACCGGTTTCGCGTCCGGTGGCGGTTCGACTTCGCCGCTGGTGCAGTGGAGGGCGTAGCCGCGCAGGAATATCCCCAGCGCGACCAGTGAAACAATCCCTGCCAGCCCGAATGGAGCGCCGGGCAGATAGTAGACGCTCCCCGCAACGGTAAAAGCCGCGAAAACGGCGGCGAATAGTGGTGGGCCCATGACCGAGGCGAGGCTTTGCAGGCTGGCCACAGCGCCTTGCAGCTCGCCTTGCGTGTCATCGGATACCGCGTTGCTCATCAGGCCATTGATAGATGGCTGGAACAGTCCTTGAAGCGAGCCAACCGGAATGGCCAGGAAGATTAGCCATCCCTGTTCAGGGCCGGCGATAACATAGAATATCGAGCTGATCGCCATCGACAGGGCGGCTATAACCACGGCGTTGCGCTCGCCGATGCGCGGGATCAGCACCCGGATCAACAGGCCCTGCACGATGGCGGCACCGATACCGACGCAGGCGAGTGCCATACCCACGGTCCATTCGCTCCAGCCAAAGGCTTCCATCGCGTAAAAGGCGAAGATGATCGGATAGACGACGTGGGCTATCATCCAGACGGTCAGCGATGCGGCATACCAGAAGACGATCTTGTTCTGTCCATGCAGTCCCTTGAGCGCGACGAAGGCATTGGCGCGAGCGATATTGAACGGTCGCCGCTTTTCCGGCGGCAGGCTTTCCCTGAGCATGAGAAACCCGAACAGCAGGTTGATCATCGCCAAAAAGCTTGCCGCGAAAAAGGGCAGGCGAGTTCCATATTCACCCAGAACACCGCCGATGGCAGGTCCAAAAATGAACCCCAGGCCGAAAGCGGCCCCGATCAGGCCGAAATTCTGCGAACGTTTCTCGGCAGAAGAGACATCGGCGATATAGGCATAAGCGGTGCTGAAACTGGCGCCCATGATCCCGGCGATGATCCGGGCCGCAAACAGCCACAACAGCGAGGATGAAAATCCCATCAGGGCATAGGCGATGGCATAGCCGCCGAGCGCTCCCAGCAAGACCGGGCGGCGTCCAAACCGGTCTGACAGATTGCCGACGATTGGACCGAAAACAAATTGCATCGCGGCATAAGCGAAGGCCAGCCAGCCGGCGTAGACCGCCGCATGAGAGAGTGGTTCGCCGGTGATCGTCGTGATCAGCTTGGGCAATACCGGCATGATGATGCCAAAGCCAAGCAAGTCGATCAACACGACGAGAAAGACGAAAATCAGGGATGATTTTGCAGCGGGAGGGGTGGTCGACTCAGACATGGGCGTCTCCCCTACACTTTGGAGACCGGGAAGGGGAGCCAAATATCGGTGGAATAATCTGCGGGACTTTCCGCGGGATTTTCATTGTCAGTTCAGCCGTGTTCACTTACATAAATGTCAATGACCGAAACATATTCCGACCAGACGCCGATCTGGAAATCCCGATATAATCATCCCACGCCATGGGACCAGTTTTACGCGCCCTTGTCGATGCCGGGCATGTTTTTCCGCTCCGCCGGACGGCGCGGGGATGCCAATCTGCTTGATTTCATGGGGCGCAAATATAGCTATGCGGAGGTCGCTTCTGGCGTGACCCGCGTGGCCAAGGGGCTTCAGGACCTCGGTATCGGCAAGGGCGACCGGATCGGTCTGTTCCTTCCCAATGTTCCGCATTATGTCACCGCTTATTATGGCGCGATGGCAATCGGCGCGACGATCGTCAATTTCTCGCCGCTCTATACGGTGGAAGAACTCAGCCATCAGGTGGAGGATAGCGGCACCAGGATCCTGTTCACGCTTTCTGCCACAGCCGTTTTCCCCACGGCATACAAGGTGCTCGAACAATCGAGCCTTGAGCGCCTGATCGTCGGCAGCGTTGCCGGAGCGCTGCCAGCCGGCAAGGCGCTGTTCTATTCGCTGTTTCGTCGCAAGGAGAACAGTCCGCAGCCCGAAGATGACCGGATTACCGTCTTTTCGGATTTGACCAATAATGACGGCAATTACAAGGCGCCCAATATTCGCCCGGACAAGGATATTGCGCTGCTGCAATATACCGGCGGCACCACCGGCGTGCCCAAGGGCGCGATGTGCAGCCACCAGAACCTGACCGCCAATGCGCGGCAGATCAACAGCATCGACCCTTTTCTCGACGAGGCCGATCGGGTGATGGGCGTGCTGCCTTTCTTCCATGTCTTCGCCAATAGCGCGGTGCTCAACCGTACGGTCGAACGCGGCGGCGAGATTGTCATGCTGCCACGCTTCGATGCGAAGCAGACCTTGAAAGCGATCACTCGCACGAAGATTATCGCGATGCCGGGCGTGCCGACCATGTATCAGGCGTTGCTCGACCATGGCGATATCGACAAGACCAATTTTTCGTCCCTGAAAGTCTGTGTCTCGGGCGGTGCACCCTTGCCGATGGAGTTGAAGAAAAAATTCGAGGCCACAACCGGGGCAAAACTGGTCGAGGGCTATGGTCTGACCGAAAGCTGCGGGGTGGTCAGCGCCAATCCCTATGCCGGGCTCAATAAACCGGGAACAATCGGTCAACCGGTGCCGGGCACGATTGTGAAACTGGTCGACAAAACTGACCCGACCCAGCCCGCACCCGAGGGGGAACCGGGAGAATTGGTCTTCTCCGGGCCACAGGTGATGCAGGGTTACTGGAACCTGCCCAAGGAGGATGAAAAGGTTTTTGTCGATGGCTTCCTGCGCACCGGCGACGTCGCGACCATCGACGAAGACGGCTATATCCAGATTGTCGACCGTCTGAAGGACATGATCGCGGTCGGCGGATTCAAGGTTTTTCCAAGTCAGGTCGAGGAAGTGCTCTACAAGCATGACGCGGTGAAGGAGGCGCTGGTGATCGGTGTGCCCGATGCCTATCGCGGCGAAAGTCCCAAGGCCTTTATCTCGCTCAATCCGGGAATGACCGTAACCGGCGAAGAACTCAAGACTTGGCTCAATCCGCGGCTTGGCAAGCATGAGCGCGTGGTGGATGTTGTGGTGCGGGAAAGCCTGCCCAAAACGATGATCGGAAAACTCGACCGCAAAGCGCTGCGCGCAGAGGAGCTGGACTAGGTTCGATCCAGCCGGCCGGTGTTATCCCGACTTGAGTCGCGCTTCTTTTCCCTGTGTGAGGTTCGATGCCTGGGTTTTGGCGGTATAGTTTTTGACGGCATAAAGCTGTGTGTCCGCAGCTTCGAACAGGGTTTTTGCCGTCTCTCCGTCGATCGGCCAAGTGGCAATGCCGATACTGGCCCGGATACGAATGACATGATCATCCACCACGCATGGCGGTACCAGAGCCGAGAGCATATGGTCGGCACAACCGGAACTGGAGATGGCCGAATCCGGGGATAGTAAAATGGCAAATTCATCGCCGCCCATCCGCGCGACAATGCCGTTGTCACCGCAAGCCTGCTGCAGGCGTTTGGCAACCTGGATCAGCAGCTGGTCGCCGACGCTATGGCCATATTGGTCATTGACCGGTTTGAACCCGTCGAGATCTACCAGTGCAACCGTGAACCCGCGCTGTTCGACCCCGGTCGCGATCTGGCGTTCGAGATGCTCGGACAATGCCCGTCGGTTGAAGAGATTGGTCAGCGGATCGGTATGCGCCAGCTCGCGCATCTCATGCCGCAGCATCAGCAGGTTGATGAACTGGTCGTTCTGCGAAGTGATCAGCCGAAACAGAAAGGTTGTTACCATGATGAGGCTGCCCGCTGCCGACCACCCCACGGGATCGCCCGACAACAGCAGGATGATGGTGATCGGGACAATTCCGATGATGATGTTGAGGATCGCCGCCAGCCGGATCGTGGCAAGCGTATAAATGGTTGTCAGCGAACCCATGGCGAGCGTGAAGGGGTAGAAAAGACGCAGCTCAGCCGGTGCCGTGACCCAGCTCAGCACGCACCAGACGCTGACCAGCACGCAGATGGCAGCCGAGAAAAAGGTGGATTCAGCGATAAATTTCCGCGCCAGATCCGGGCTGCCGGAGGCGTTGCGGTCCTGAATCAGCGAAATAAAGCCGATCAGGCAGCAGCTCGCCATGGCCAGTGGTATGCCATAGCGGATCCGCGGATCCGCACCGGCACTGGAGGCGTAGAGCACGAAAGGGATGGTCAGGAACATCGCCAGAAACAGCGCGCGCGACTGGCTTTGCAGACGCGTCGCGCTCAATATTGCAAATTCGTCCCGCACCGGTTCCGGAATCGGGGGAATGAGTCTTTCCAGGAATCGTCGAATGGCGGACTGCATGGGATGTAACTAGCGGTAAAAGGTAAAGGCGGCGTTAAGCCTGATATTGCATTGCGACAACGAGCTTTCATGCGGCTTGCAGCGGATTTGCCCGTGGCCAATTTACAGGAAATTAACCACGAATGTTTAGTATAATCCTGTCTGAAACATAATTCAGGAGCCAATATGTCCTATGAAAACGCATCGTCGATTGTCCCGCAAACCACTATCGGCGGAGAGGACATAAAACGCGCCATGCGCCATCCAAGCCTGCCGCAGAATGACAGCCGGGAGCAGCGTGAGAAGCGCCGTGAACAGATTGCTGCGACTTCGGTGGAATATCAGTGGACGCGGGAGGTTGAGAGCCTGCCCGGTGTCCCGCTGGCCACCAAAGTTCCGTCGGATGATCAGCCATCGATAGAATGGTGGTTCAAGGTGCTCGAAGTGGGGCTGAAGATTCTGGAGAATATCGAAGCCGTTCAACTGCACCCGATATCTGCCGGTCTTGGCGAAGCGGCCCAGAAAATTATCAGCGATGCGCTGGAAGACGGGCATGAAATCAGGTCCACGGTGGACGCGCTGCGGGAAAAACACGGGGACGACTGTGCGGGTTCCAGTCTTGAAAGCCGTATTGAACAGGCGACACAAGACACCGACATCGAGGCTCTGAAAGGGCAGGACGGCATATTGCGCGATATCATCACGGTGATCGTTGATGTGCTGAAAGCCGAAGAATGTGCAGAGACGCGCTCGATCGAGGCCTATCGCGATCTCTATCAGACGATAACGGCTCCGGGCATTGCCTACACATTTCAGGACGACGATCAATTCGCCCGGCTCCGGGTGGCTGGTCCCAATCCCATGCTGCTGCAGGGAATAGATCAGATTCCCGAAAATTTCCCGGTCTCGGCCGCCCAATATGCAGCGGTTATGAGCGGCGATAAATTGTCTGATGCTCTTTCGGAAGGCCGGGTATATCTGTGCGATTACAAAGAACTGGACGTTCTTGTTGATGGAGTATGGCAACGGCAGGCGAAATATATCTACCGCCCGATGGCGCTGTTTGCGGTACCTCCCGGCGGCTCTTCGCTCAAACCGGTCGCGATCCAGTGCGGGCAGGACAGCAACCGTTATCCGGTGATGACCCCGTCGGTCTCGGCTTCGGAAAAATGGGGCTGGGAAATGGCGAAATTTGTCGTGCAGGTTGCGGACTGCAATTATCATGAGCTCTTCGTTCATCTCGGTAGCACCCATTTGGTCAGCGAGGCGATTGCCGTGGCGACCCGCCGGAATCTTGCCAATGTGCATCCGCTATGGGCCTTGCTCGTCCCGCATTTTGAGGGGACCCTGTTCATCAACAATCTGGCGACGACAACATTGATCAACGCTGGCGGCCCGATCGACGCTTTTTTTGGTGGTACGATTACGTCAAGCCAGCTCGCGGCGGTCAAGGCGCGGCTGTCGTTTGATTTTGTCAGAAAAATGACCCCGGTCGACTTTGCCGAGCGCAAGGTTGCCGATCCCGCCAAATTGCCCGACTATCCCTATCGCGATGACGCCATGCTTGTCTGGGATGCGATCCACGATTGGGCCAGACAATATATCGACATCTATTACGCTGACGATGAAGCGGTCACCGGCGACACGGAACTGGCGCAATGGGCGACATCCATTGCCTCGGAAGGACATATCATCGGTTTCAGGCCGATTACCTCCCGGGCCCAGCTGACCGACGTCTGCACGATGATCATCTTCACCGCCAGCGCCCAGCATGCTGCGGTAAATTTCCCGCAGCGCACGATCATGACCTTTGCGCCCGCAGTTACCGGGGCAGGATGGACGGCCGCACCGACCGAGCAGAAGGGGCACGATAAAGGCGAGTGGCTGGACTATATGCCGCCGATGTCGCTGGCGCTAGAGCAACTATCCTCATTATTCTCGCTGGGGTCGGTCTATTATCGCCCGCTCGCTGATTATCGCACCAACCGCTTCCCGTATGAAAGCTGGTTCCAGGACCCGGCCATAACCGGTAGCGAAGGACCCCTGGCGCGCTTTCAGGCCGGATTGAAAGCGGTTGAGGACAGGATCATCGCACGCAACCGCAAGCGGATGCACCCCTATCCCTATTTGCAGCCGAGCCAGATTCCAACCAGCACCAATATCTAGGGACAGGTTTCGCTGCCAGCGTTCAGCGCGGGCTGCGCGCTGCCAATATCCGCTTGTTTCGCGCTTCGACCGCGCGGAACGCCTTGAACACGCTCAGGTTCGGATCGGTCTTTCCGTTCTTGCCAAGATTTTCGAGCTGTTCGTAAAACCAGTAGATGGTCGCAAAGCCATCAACCGCCTTGACGATCTGAAAATTCTTGAGAAAGCCCAGCCATTCAGGAATCAGATGGAGATCGTCCTCATAGCGAGGCAATGCTTCCATACCTTCCAATAATTTACTGGGGGCATCGGTCATGACGCACATCGGACGGCCCAGACCGATCAGGTCGGCAGCGCCGCTGGAAAGGGCGGATGCCATTGCCGTGCGGGTTCGGAAGCCTCCGGTGACCATCAGCGGAACGGTGACCGCATCCTGCATCGCTTTGGCGAAATCGACAAAATAGGCCTCGCGCGCTCTGGTCGAAGGGGCGAGATTTTGCTGCTCCTTCTCTTCGATTCCGTCCGCGCCCATGAGCGCCGGCTGTTCATAGGTGCCACCGGAAATTTCGACCAGATCAACACCGGCATCCTCGAGCCACTTTAAAACCTGCAGACTGTCGTCAAAATTGAACCCGCCCTTCTGGAAGTCGGCACTGTTGAGCTTGACCGAAATCGGGAAATCGGGGCCGACGGCGGCCCGAGTCTTTGCCACCACAGAGAGCAGGAAGCGCGCCCGGTTTTCCAATGTGCCGCCATATTCATCGCTGCGCTGGTTGGCGCGCGGGCTGAGGAAACTGCTGAGCAGATAGCCGTGGGCGGCGTGTATCTGCGCGCCGGTGAACCCGGCGGCCTGACAGGTTTTCGCGGCCAGCGCGAAGCGGTCGACCAGTTCTTCGATCCCGCCGATGGTCAGCGCCACCGGTTCGCCAAATTGTCCGCCCGGCAAGCCAAGCTTGACGGCAGACGGGGCCTTGGGGTGCCTGTTGACATTGCTTTGGGTCTGTCGACCGGCATGGCTGATCTGGGCCCAGAAATGATTGCCATTGCGGGTGGCCGCCCGGGCCCAGCTTTGCAGCGCCGCCATCATGTCGTCATTCGCCGGTCCGTCGATCACGACATTGCCCGGTCGCTCGAGATGGTCGCGGTCGATCTGGATATTTCCGCTCAGCAGCATCCCCGCGCCGCCGTCGGACCACAGTCCGTATAGCCGTTCCAGTTCCGCTGTCGGGACACCGTCCGGAGTGGCCATGCCTTCGGTCATGGCCGCTTTGCCAAGCCGGTTGGGCAGCGTGGCCCCGCAGGGCAGGGGCAGTGGATCTGAAAGGGAAATGGTCATGCGGTCGGCCCCCGAATTTGGATTGCGAATAAAAACTGATTCTGTCGCATGTTGGAATATTTGGCAAGAAAAACCGCTTGTGCGCGATATAATATGCTTAAAATCAGGTATATTTTGCTTTTGTTGGAAATTTTGTATACTGTTTGGAACAATCGCACGGAGGCAAACTTTCGGCGACGATGGAGAAGATATTCTAAGGGGAATGAATATGGTTGCAGCAGCACCCCACAAATCGGAGAGCAGGCCTCGTACGCAAGTGAACGGTGTCCGGTGGGATAAAAAAATGAGTAACAATTGTGCGGCGGCGTTGCTGGTCTACACAATGATGCAGATTTTCTTCGTACTCAGTTTTATCGAAACCAAGGGCATGTCGATTGCTCCCTATTTTGGTCTGGTTGTGCTGGTAGCCGTGATCATTCCCTTTTGCCGACAATTTGAAAAACGCTGGGCGAATATGGCGGGTCGTGGCCTGTCTGAACAGAGCATGGCGACTAAATTCCGGTCTGATCAGGTGGCGCTGTGGCTATTGGCCATTGGCTTGCCGTTCGTTTTTGTCGGTTTGATCAAAATCGTGGGGCCATTGCTCTGAAAAACTGCGGGGAATGCCAGCCAGCGTTTCTTCCCGAAATGATAGCATATCGTTGACCTTGCAGGGCGTCATACCTATGTCCGACGCATGCTAAAACCTACAGAAGCGCAGGATCGCGCCGACGCCCTCATATCGCAAGCCAAAAAAGCCGGTGCTGATGCCGCTGACGCAATCTATGTCTGCGATGCGGCAACACAGGTGCAAATCCGTCTTGGAAATCTCGAAGATGTCGAACGGTCTGAGGGTGAAGAAATTGGCTTGAGGGTGTTCGTCGGCAAGCGCTCGGCAACCGTGTCCTCATCCGACATGGACCCGAAAATATTATCGGACCTGGTCGGACGCGCCCTGGACATGGCCAAGGAAGCGCCTGAGGACCAATATGCCGGTCTGGCGCCCGAAGAATTGCTGCTGAAATCGGAGCCCCATCCAATCGAAGGCGATGATGGTCAGGACCCCGACCCGGAATTGTTGCGCGAACTCGCGCTAAAAGCCGAAGATGCCGCACGATCGGTCGAGGGCGTTACCAACAGCGAGGGTGGCGGTGCCAGTGCCGGTCGCAGCATCGTCGCTCTGGCGACGAGCCACGGTTTCTCCGGTGCTTATTCAACCAGCGGTTACAGCCTGTCCGCCAGCGTTATCGCCGGTGAAGGCGATGGTATGGAACGCGACTATGCCTATGACAGCGTGCGCTTTCTGGAAGATCTCGACAATCCCGAAACTATCGGCAAGGAAGCGGGAGATCGTGCGGTTTCACGGCTCAATCCGGTGGATTTTGCCTCTGGCGCGATGCCCGTCGTCTTTGATCCGCGGGTCGGCAACAGCCTGCTCGGCCATTTTGTCGGGGCCATAGCCGGCAGCGCCATCGCGCGCAAAACCAGTTTTCTGCTCGATGCACTCGACACCCAGGTGTTTGACAGCGCCCTGAGCATTATTGATTGCCCCCATCGCAAGCGCGGCTTGCGGTCAAAGGCGTTCGATGGCGAAGGCTTGCCCACAGCAAAAACCAAATTGATCGATAATGGTCGTCTGACCCAATGGTTGATGGAAAGCGCATCGGCCCGCCAACTCGGCTTGCAGCCAACCGGACATGCCTCGCGCGGGGTCGGAGGGGCGCCGGGCGTGAGTGTTACCAATCTGCACATGGGCAGTGGATCGGTCAGCAAGACAGAACTGATCAAGGATATCAAACATGGTGTCTATATTACCGAACTGATCGGCATGGGGGTCAATCCAGTTACCGGTGACTATAGTCGCGGCGCGAGCGGTTTTCTGATCACCGATGGACAGATCGGATCACCGGTGTCGGAAATCACCATCGCCGGCAATCTGAAGGATATGTACAAAAGCCTGATCGCTGCTGATGATCTCGAATATCGGTACAGCATCAATGTTCCGACCTTGCGCACAGACAGCATGACGGTGGCCGGTGGCTGATATCGATTTTGACAAGGTCATCGCGATCGCGAAAGAGGGTGGTGCGCTTGCGATGCGCGACTGGCAGCTCGGCAAAAAGGCCGACAAGACCTGGGAAAAATCACCGGGGCAGATTGTCAGCGATGCCGACCTCGCGGTTGACCGGTTTTTGCGGCTGGAACTCGAAACACTGCTTCCCGAAGCTGGCTGGCTTTCCGAGGAAACCCATATTGATCATAGCGGGGCCGGTGACGAAATGACCTGGGTGGTCGATCCGATCGATGGCACCAAGGATTTTGTTGCTGGTAAAACAGGCTGGTGCGTTTCTGTAGCTTTGGTCCATAATGACTCACCGGTCTTCGGGATTCTCGTCGCTCCGGCCGTGAAGGAAGTGTGGATTGCCAAGGCCGGCAGCCATAGTGAAGTGAATGGCAAATCCCTGATCGCCAGCACCGTCAGTGAATATGAACGGTGCCGCATCCCGGCCGAAGAACTGCCGCCCGGGCTCAATTTCGCGGCGGTGCCAAAGCCCAATAGCATCGCGCTCCGCATGGCGATGGTCGCGGATGATCGCGCCGATGTTGTCGCCTCCACCCGATGGGGGCACGAATGGGACATTGCCGCTGCCCATGTCATTGCCACCGAAGCGGGAGCCAGCGTGTCCAATGCTCTGGGCGAAACTCTGGTCTATAACGGCACCCATGGTAAAGCGCTCGGCGTGCTGTGCTGTTCGAAAAATCTATATGATGAGGCTGTTCAGCGGATCGGCAAATATGTTGATGAAAATGGTGTCAGCCACTAGCACTCAGGCGACACGCGTTCTCGTCCACAATCCCTGACGGTCGCGCGCGGGCGCGTCAACCCATGTCTGCCCAAAAGCTCTCACGATCCAGATCAGTTTCTTGACTTTGGATGTGTAGATTCGCCGGTCGAGCGACTTGCCGTGGCTTTTCCTGATCGCCCGACCGATATCTCCATAAATTCCGGCAGCGGCCAGCACCGCCCAGCGCGACCGGAACGGCAGGCTGGAAGCTCCTACGCGTGCCGAATTTTCATATTCTCCCGCCAGTTCACATAGCCGGTTTACCAGCAACACCAATTCTTCCCGCTTGTCTGCTGCCATGACATCATCGGGATCAATCGTCGCTTCGGTGAGCCAGGTCTGCGGCAAATAGCAGCGGCCTGCTGCAGCATCCTCGGCGATGTCGCGGGCGATATTGGCAAGCTGGAATGCCAGACCCAGATCACAGGCGCGGTCCAATATTTCCTGTTCCCGCGGAGAAACGCCCATCACAATTGCCATCATGCACCCGACCGAGCCGGCCACATGATAGCAATATTGTAGCAGATCGTCCTCGGTTTCTGGTCGCCATCCCCGCGAATCCAGTGCAAAACCGTCGATCATATCCTTGGCGAGGGAAAGCGGGATGTCGCATTCCCGGGCGACGACACCAAAAGCATCAAAGGGCGGATTTCCGGTTTGCTGACCGCTATGCGCGCGCTGTGTCATCATCCGCATGACCGCGATTGTCTTTTCCGGATTTGCCACTGCCGACATGCCATGGCCGTGATCCTGTCCGTCGGCCAGATCATCACAGGCGCGGCACCAGCAATAGAGCAGCCATGCGCGCTCGCGTGTTTGTCGCGAAAAAAGTTTCGAAGCCCGGGAGAAAGATTTCGATCCGCGTTCGATGCTCTTTTTGGCGTAAAGAATGAGGTTGGTGCGGTTCATTATATTATACTGTTGGTCCTGAGCGTTTCGAAGGGCTGTTCTTGAGCGGGAGGCGGGCTTCTACTGGTTCTCCGATCACGGAACGCTTCATGCCAGATCTTCCAGCATCAGTTCGGCCGTTGCCTTGGCGCTGCCGACCACACCGGGAATGCCCGCTCCGGGATGGGTGCCCGCGCCGACAAAATAGAGATTGTGGATGATATCATCGCGATTGTGGACCCGGAACCAGGCGCTCTGGGTGAGCAGGGGCTCCAGGCTGAACGCGCTGCCGAGATGGGCGTTGAGGTCGCTGCCGAAATCCTGCGGCGTGTAGTGAAAGCTGGTGATGATCCGGTCGTGGATATCTGGGATCAGCCGGTGGCCGATTTCGTCGAGAATGCGCTTCTTGTAAATCGGTCCCATTACCTCCCAGTCGATCGGCAGCTTGCCCTGATGCGGTACCGGCGCCAGCACGTAGAAGGTGCTATAGCCTTCGGGCGCCATTTCCGGATCGGTCACCGTCGGATGGTGCAGATAGAGCGAGAAATCGCTGGGCAGCACGCCATTGTCGTAAATATCCTCGAGCAGTCCTTTGTAGCGCGGGCCGAACAGGATCATATGATGTGGTATGCCCGGCCAACTGCCCTTCATCCCGAAATGGACGACAAAAAGCGACGGCGAATAGGTCTTCTTTCTGAGATTGGCGGTTACCGTTTCGCTGCGATGCTGGTGCCCGAGCAGATCGCGGTAGCTGTGCATCACATCGGCGTTGGATGCGACCGCATCAAACCGCTCGCTCCACCCCGATTTACAGGTTACGCCAGACGCGCGATCGCCGATCGTATCGATCTTCGTCACCGGATCATCGAGCCGGATCACCCCGCCAATCCGTTCGAAATGCTTGACCATCGCTGCAACCAGCATATTGGTCCCGCCCTTGGCAAACCAGACGCCGCCGAGCCGCTCCAGCTTGTGAATCAGGCCGTAAATCGCACTGGTTTTCATCGGATTGCCGCCGACCAAGAGGGTTTGAAATGACAGAAATTCGCGCAGTTTCTCGTTCTTCACAAAGCCGGAGACCTTGGCATATACAGAACGATAGGCTTCATATCTCATCAGGGCAGGGGCCGCCTTGATCATCGACTTGAAATCGAGAAACGCCTTGGTGCCGAGCTTGACATAGCCTTCTTCGTACAAGCCGCCGCTAAATTCGAGGAATTTCTTGTACCCCTCGACATCTTCCGGCTCGATTGCCGCGATATTGGCGTAAAGCTCCTGCGGGTCGTTGACATAATCGAAATTCGTGCCGTCCGGCCAGTTGAGCCGGTAGAAAGGCGATACCGGCAGCAATTCTATATCCTTCGCCATATCGTTACCGGTCAGCTCCCAGAGCTGCGACAGGCAATCAGGGTCGGTGATGACGGTCGGACCGCCGTCGAAGATAAAGCCTTCCTTCTCCCAGTAATAAGCGCGCCCGCCCGGCTTGTCGCGGCCTTCCAATATGGTGGTCTGAATGCCGGCCGACTGTAGCCGGATGGCAAGTGCGAGCCCGCCGAACCCGGAACCGATTACTGCCGCTTTCTTGAACAGGCTGGATTGTGTCACATCGCTCATAGAAATTTCATCATGATCGGGAGGGCCTTGCTAATCGGAACCGGCGGTTTGCCCGAAAGCAGCGCAATTTTGTCGAGCATCGTTGTTTCCCCTGCATAGAAACGCTTTATCAGCTCCTCGTCCTTGGCATAGGTATGCTGTAACGTGCGATAGCGTTTTTCCGGTTGTGCCGCTTTGAACATCATCGCGCACAACATGCGATAAAATTTACCGTTTTTCCAATGTTGTGTGGCCAGATTCCGTAATTTTTTATCCAGACTGTCCTGATCGATTACGGGCATAGCGGCAATCATGATCGCGGTCTGGACCGCCATGGGCAGTGAATAGCTGGTGATCGGCTGAATCAGCGCCGCTCTTGCCCCGGCGCGCGCATCAACCCCCGGATTGGCATTCCAGAAAGCTTCGAAATCGCCGCCATAGAGAACCGGAAGCTGACCTTTCTCCTCGTTCAGCACGGCATCGATTTCCCATCCCCGATCCGCTGCATATTCGGCAATCCGGATTTGGCAGGCAGCGCTGTCGAGATCGGCGGTGTCGGCATAATATGTGTCTTCGACGAAAATATCAGTGTCGCTGAACGGCAGGCAGTAGACGAACCGGTAGCCGTCAATCTGCTCGACCGTCGCATCCATGATCACCGGTTGTTCAAGACCGTGCGGCTGCTTCAGTCTGAGCATCTGGCCGCAAAATTTCTGCCAGCCTGTTTCAAGCGCGGACAGATCGCCGCCACCGCGCACATCGAGCACTGCCGCCGCAGAAATTTCCGTGCCGTCGACCAACCGGACCAGAGTTTTTTCGACGCGTTCGATCATCTGGCCCGTTTTCAAAGCTTTTGGAGGGACCGTCGTCCGCAGTTGTCGGTCGAGATTGTCCGATTCAATCGAGCAATAGCCATTGTGCAGGCTGCGGCTATAGTCGGGGAAATGCACGTCATAACTGTCCCATCGGCGGGAGATCAGCGGGTCGACGAGCCAGCGATGCTCCGGCTCGACATCGCTGTCGAAAAAGGACCAGATATGATTGCCGCCAAAATGATCCCCTGCCTCGATCAGCAGAATATTCAGTTCCGGCCGCAATTTTGTCAGTGCCAGCGCAACCAGGCCCCCTGCCAAACCGCCGCCAGCGATCGCCAGATCATGAGGACAGGAAGAATGTGCTGGCTTTGGCATCAACCGGCCTTAGCCGAAGCCGCAGATCGGGGAAAGCCTGTCTGAAAGCATGTAGACGCTTCTTTATCCCTTGCTCCCCGGCGAACCGCACCATATTCCCGTGCTATGGATTATGCGCTTCCTGTCCTGTTATCGGCTCTTGCCATGACGCTGATTATCGGTGGACGCTATCTGTTGAGCAGCGGTTTTTTCGCATGGCTCACGCAGAGGGTGCGGCCGGGCCATTATGACAGGCTGAAACCCCAAATCGGTCGCGAAATCCGCTGGTCGCTGCTGTCCGCCGCCATCTATGGCGTGCCAGCGGGGATTGTCGCATGGGGTTGGCAAAATGCCGGCTGGACGAGGATCTACACCGATCTCAATATGTACCCATTGTGGTATTTACCGGCTTCCTTTTTTCTCTATCTTTTTACTCATGATACCTGGTTTTACTGGACTCACAGGCTGTTTCACCGGCCGCAATGGTTTCAGGTCGCGCATGCGGTCCACCATGACAGCCGTCCGCCAACCGCCTGGGCCGCGATGAGTTTCCATCCGGTGGAAGCGATAAGCGGTGCGGTTGTTATTCCGGCGCTGGTCATCGCAATACCGATTCACGTCGGCGTTTTGGGGCTGGTATTGCTGGTGATGACGGTTATGGGCGTATCCAATCATATGGGATGGGAAATGTTTCCGCGCTGGCTGGTTCGCGGGCGATTGGGGCAGGGGCTGATAACCGCGACCCATCATGAGAAACATCATGAATATTATAGAGGTAATTATGGGTTGTATTTTCGGTTCTGGGACAAAGTCTGCGGTACGGATATCGGGCTTGCTGATCTTGGCGGCAGCTTTGACCATGTTGCCGGGGGCAAGCGCGTCGGCGAGTGATGCTACTGTCGCGACTGTACCGGCGATCTCGGGGTCGATTGATCTCGCGATTACCGGATTGCGCTCCGAAAAAGGCAATGTGCTGGTCTGTCTGAGCACGAACCCCGATTATTTTCCCGATTGCAGCAAGGACAAAAGTGCGCGCAAATTAAAAGTTTCCGCCAGCAAGGCTGGCCATATTCAAATTGATGGTGTGAAGCCTGGTACATATGCGGTGGCGCTGGTCCATGACGAAAATACCAATGGAAAGATGGACTTGCGACTATTCCTGCCGCGCGAGGGCTTTGGTTTTTCCAACAATCCGAAAATTCGCATGGGGCCGCCCAAATTCAGATCGGCGCAATTCACCGTTGGCACGACCAGCGAACAACATGCGGTTCGCATGAAATATATCCTGTAACCCGGTAAAAGTTAACTGTTCACTAAGACCCTGAGTGGCATCGTGCCACAATAGTTCAGGAGTGGCGTATATGTATCAATCCAAGCAATTGGCTTTCAAGCCCAACGACCATTCCGGGCAATCGCGATTATCTGAAATCCTCGGTGCCTTTTCTTATGCTCTGGATCTGACCGAAGGACAGCCTGCTGGCCATAGTATCCGCGCCTGCTGGATCGGAACGCAAGTGGCGATGGCGCTGGGACTGAACGGCGACAGATTGCGCGATATCTACTATGCGGTTCTGCTCAAGGACCTTGGCTGCAGCGCCAATGCTGCCCGGGTGACCGAGATGTTTGCCGGCGATGACCGCAAACTGAAACATGACTTCAAACTGATCGGCCCGCAACCGGAAGATTTTGGTGCGTTTGTTGGAAGCGCCGTCGGTGCCGACGTTGAACCGAAAATTCGCGATCAGGCCCTGGCCAATCTGGCTGAAAATGTCGGCACAATCATGACGGAAATCTTAGAGACGCGCTGCTCGCGCGGTGCCGATATTGCCCGGCAATTGCGCTTTTCCGAGGATGTTGCCGAGGCCATTGCCCATCTCGATGAACATTGGGACGGGTCCGGACTGCCGCTTGGTATCGCCGGAAGTGATATCCATCTTGGCGGACGGATCGCCCTGTTGGCGCAAGTCGCCGATGTCTTCTATTCCGCCAAAGGAAAGGATGCCGCGATCGCCGAAGTCCGCAGCCGGGCGGGAAGCTGGCTCGATCCGGAACTCTGCGCGCTGTTTGAAAAGCTTTCCGCAGCGAGCGGGTTCTGGGAAGAGCTTGCCCTTGACGATCTGCCAGAGCAGCTGTTTGCCCTCGAACCGGCCGTGCAATATGTCACTGTGGACGAGGATTATCTCGATGATATCAGTATGGCCTTTGGTCGCGTGATTGATGCCAAAAGCCCTTATACCGCCGGCCATAGCGAACGGGTGGGGACGATCGCTGACAAGATGGCCGAAAAAATGGGGATGAAGGAAGATCGCCGCCGGGTGCTGCGCCGTGCCGCCATATTGCACGATGTCGGGAAACTGGGCGTCAGCAGCGCAATTCTGGAAAAACGCGGCAAGCTGGACAGCGACGAATGGCAGGTCATGCAAAGCCATGCGATCCATACCACCAATATTCTCGGCCAGATCGGTGTGATGAGCGATATGGCGATGATCGCCGGCTCGCATCATGAGCGGCTTGACGGAAAAGGCTATCCGCTTGGTCTCGATGACCGCAGTATCGCGATGGAATCGCGAATCATCACGGTCGCCGATATTTACGATGCGCTGACTACCGACCGGCCCTATCGTACGGCCATGACTTCGGAAAAAGCGATGGCCATTTTGCAGGGCGAAGTGGGCGCGGCCGCGGATCAGCAATGCTTTGAAGCGCTGCAGGATGTCGTTGCACAGGGCCTGATACACTAGAAGCGCTTTGCCAAACGGGTGAGCGCGGACTAAAATAAGGCAGGAACTGTTACACGGTTCGCGCGTTAATCGACCGCTACAACAAATGGGGAATTATTTTGAAAAACGCGAATATCTTGTGCCGTACTGCCTTATTCTCTCTCGGCCTCGGGATGTCCTCCCCGCTTCTGGCGCAGGATGCACCAGAAGCAATGCCGGTAGAACAGTCGGTTTTTGATGGTGATTATCTGACCGCCGGCATCGGAGTGGCTGCCGGCCCCAGTTATGAGGGTTCGGACAATTACACGATTTCTCCGTTGCCGGTGATATTGGGCAGCTTCCGTGGTGTCGATTTCCAGCCGCGCGGCCCCGGCGTTGCCTTTGATGTCATCCCTGATCAGAAAGGCGCAAAGGTCGACTTTATATTTGGTCCGGTCGTCCGGGCGCGGTTTGACCGGCAAAATTCGATCAAGGATCCGGTGGTCCGTTCGCTCGGCAAGCTCGACGTTGCGGTCGAAATCGGGCCTGTTGCCGGGATCCAGGTCAACCGTGTGCTCAACCCTTATGACTCGCTGACCGCGCAGGTCGATATGCGCTGGGATGTTGCGGGTGCCCATGACGGCATGGTCGTCTATCCCAGCCTGACCTATTTTACCCCGCTCAGCCGCGGCGTTGCATCCAGTCTGACGATCAGCGCCGAACATGTCGACGATGATTATGCCGACTATTATTACAGCATCTCGCCCGCCGGATCGGTGGCCAGTGGCCTGCCGACCTTTGCTGCCGGTGGCGGCTGGAAAAATGTCGGGGCGACAATGCTCACCGGGATTGATCTTGACGGGGACATTACCAATGGCGGTTTCAGCCTGATCTTCCTCGGCAGCTATTCGCGGATGCTTGGCGATCCGAAGCGATCTCCGGTTACCTCGATCCGCGGCAGTGCCGACCAGTGGTTCGGCGCGGTCGGCGTGGGTTATACTTTCTGAGCGCTTTCGGGGCCGACTAGTCCCTGATCCGCCGCCCGTTTCTTCATCGCGTCGATAAATAGGCGGGTGGCTGGCAAGCCGCGTCGCGCGCTTTCGAACAGCAGGTTGACCGGCAATGATTGCGGATCGACCGGTTTGAGGACCTCTATCAATTTCCCCTGGCGGATCGCCTCCGCCACCTGATAACTCAGCACATTGGCTATCCCCAGTCCGGCTTCGGCGGCAGCAATCGTCGCATCCAGCGTGTTGAGCAGCAGGCGGGGGTTGGTCTTCATTCTTTTGCCATCCAGTCGCCATTCGCCCATCGTTCGCGGTCCCGTCGTCCCGATGGTCTGATGGCGTGCGAGGTCTGACGGCTTGCCGGGATGGCCATGTTTGGCGAGATAGGCCGGGCTTGCCACCAGTTTCTTGCGCACAGAGCCGATCGTTACCGCCAGCAGACTGCTATCGGCAAGCGGCCCGATCCTGACGGCGACGTCGATACCCTCTTCAACCATCCGCACATTGCGGTCGATCAGCATCATACGGATATCAAGCTGCTGATATTGTTCGAGCATATCGGCGATGACCGGCAGGACATGCAGCCGCCCGAACATCACCGGCGCGGTGACGTAAAACTGCCCTCGTGGTTCGCTGCGGGCGCCGGAAACCTGTCGTTCTGCATCCTGAATATCGGTCAGAATTTGCCGTGCCCTAGGGAGAAAACTCGCGCCGTCGTCGGTTAGCGACACGGCGCGGGTGGAGCGATGGAACAGCGAAACACCCAATCGGCCTTCCAGCTCGCTTATGGCGCGGGTAACCGTCGGCGGCGACACGCTCAGCGCCTTGGCCGCTGCCGCAAATCCGCCTTGGTCGGCAACGGAGACAAACATTTCGAGCGTCTGTAATCGATCCATGATTATTACCAAAACTGAAATAGTGAAGTTCAAAATTATGATATTATCATTGATAGCACAATAGACTATTTCCTGTTCTGCGCGGTCGGTAGAGTCATTTTCCCCACCCATGGACCCTCGGACCTTCCGGCCGCGCCAACCGAGAGAATGACCATGGCGCAAAATTATGTCCGGACGATCTTCACCGATACCGTACGCGCCCTGCAGGAGCAGGCCGGTTCGCGCGGTGCCTATGCACGGATGGAGCAGGGCGGCGATGGCAGTCCGGACCTTCTCGGCAAAAAGGAGGCGATGTTCCTCGCCACGCGCGACAGTTTCTACATCGCCAGCGTGACCGCCGATGGATGGCCCTATGTTCAGCATCGCGGTGGCCCCGCCGGTTTCCTCAGAATGCTGGGCGGCAATCGTCTCGCGTTCGCCGATTATCGCGGCAACAAGCAATATATCAGCGCCAGCAATCTGCAGGCCGAGCCGCGCGTCTCACTGTTCTTGATGGACTATCTTAACAGGCGCCGCCTGAAGATTCTCGGCCGGGCGAAAACTGTCGCGCTGGACCAGAATCCGGAACTGGTGACATCGCTGGTCGACGCAGATTATGAGGCGGTTCCCGAACGGATTTTCGTGATCGACGTGATCGGATTCGACTGGAATTGTCCGCAACATATCACGCCGCGCTTTACCGAAGCGGACGTGGCAACGGCGGTCGCGCCGCTCACCGCTGAACTGGAACAGTTGAGAGCCGAAGTGGCGCAACTGCGCGCCGGCAAAGCCCCTTCAAAACCCGAACAAGGATAAGAAACATGACCACAGCCCTGACCACCGGAGTGCACCATGTTGGTCTCGCTCTTCCCGATATTGATGCAGCGCGTGATTTTTTCCGCGATGCGCTGGGCTATCAAGTGGTGGGCGGTGTGCCGGACTATCCGGCCCATTTTGTGTCCGACGGCACCAGTCTGATCACCCTCTGGCAGGTGAGTGATCCGGAGACCGCAACCCCCTTTGATCGCAAAATGAACATTGGCCTTCATCACCTTGCGATCGGTGTTGCCGATGAAACAGCGCTGGCAGCCGTGTTCGAACGGGTCAGCGCATGGCCGGGCGTCGCGATCGAGTTCGCACCCTGTCCGATGGGCGAAGGCTCTGCGGTCCGCCATTTCATCTGCTTTATTCCCGGCGGCGCGCGCGTGGAATTCGCCACACCATTTGGCTGAGCGACCGGGGCCTGTAAACTTCACTGGACCTGCCCGCCGCTTCGTCCTAACATTGCTCCATTCCCCGGGGAGTCGTTTGACTGAGAGGGGCGCGTAACGTCGCCCGACCCGCAGAACCTGATCCGGCCTCGCAGATGCGGGCTCACCGGCGGAGGGAGGGAGCGGTCATCCGGTTAACCCCGACGCGCTCTTTCTCGATCAGGACAGAAGGAGAGACGCGATGGGCAGTGCAGACGATATAACCGGGTGGATCACCCTATTTTTCGGACTTTACGGACTGGCAGCGGGTATCGGCGAATTTCGCAATCCCGGGTTTTGGTTGAAAATGGTCCGCGAAATCCAGACGAGCAGCGGGCTGCAATTTGTCACCGGCATATTCGTTCTGAGCCTCGGCGCGATCA
>Ga0209345_10000522_pt1 | contig 48732 bp, 67 predicted proteins | sample Cruoilmetagenom7_FD_187294 | JGI IMG/M metagenome (GOLD analysis project Ga0209345, IMG submission 187294) | Oil polluted marine microbial communities from Coal Oil Point, Santa Barbara, California, USA - Sample 7 (SPAdes) (version 2) | ecosystem: Environmental > Aquatic > Marine > Oil seeps ... | reverse complement strand
ATGGCTGCGCACAGCCGCATTGATCCGCTGGATCCACAGAGCACGGAAATTGCGCTTGCGGGCTTTGCGGTCGCGGGTTGCGTATTGATTGGATTTGTCCACCGCTTGGGTTGCGGATTTGAACAGATTTTTGCGACGTCCCTTAAAACCTTTGGCGGCTTTAATGACTTTCTTGTGGCGGGCTTGGGTCGTTGGACCTGAAGTAACTCTCATTGCTCAATCCCTCCTTATGAATACGGCATCATCGACTTGATGATTTTCGCATCAGGCTCGGACAATGTGGTTGTGCCACGCGCATTGCGCAGGAATTTGTTGGTGCGTTTGATCATGCCGTGGCGTTTGCCAGCCTGACCTGCTTTGACACGGCCCTTGGCCGTGACCTTGAACCGCTTTTTGCAGCTCGATTTCGTCTTCATCTTAGGCATTTCCGTCTCCTCTTTTGGGCGGTGGTTAAACGCGACTCGGCATGCCAATTCGGCCGGTCGCGCAGGTCGAAGTGCGCGATATAGGCTGCATAGCCTAATAAGACAAGGGAAAAACGATCTGTTTTGGGCACCTAGTTAATATATTTGCCGATGACCCGCGTAAAGGCTTTGGGTATTTCCTGAAAGCTATATCCACTGGGCTTACCGATCAGCGCAACCGCGATCATACCGCTACCAATCATAACCATAATAGCCGCACCACGTGGCACCCTGCTGTCAACCAGCGCTCCAATGATTGCCGGAACAGCCAAACCAAAAATGATCAACCCCAATACCAGAAATAAATCGTTATCCATCACTCACCTCAAGAATTACCTTTACCCTAACGTCATTATTATTGGTCTGTGCGAAAAATCAACCTTTCATCACATGGGGCCACCCGCAAAATATTTGTGGTGCCCGGAACGTTAAATGGTACGCCGGCGGTGACAACGATCTGATCTTTCTCGTTTGCAAGGCCAGATGCCCGCGCCGCACGGGCCGCACTGACGACCGCCATCTTAAACCGGTCCACGTCGCGCGCAAAGTAGCAGTTCACGCCCCAGCTCAGGCACAAACGCCGTGCCGTGCCGGTCAGCGGTGTCAGCGCCAATATTGGCACGCTGGGGCGTTCGCGTGCTGTCAACAGAGCCGTCGCACCGGATTGAGTGAAGCAGCAAATTGCCTTGATATCAGTGGTTTCCGCGATTTCACGGGCCGCAGCGACGATGCCGTCCGCCACCGTGCTGCGTTTTAAGTTGCGCGAGGCCTCAATGACTTCACGGTAGGTCGGATCACTTTCAACCTCGACGGCCACGTTGTGCATCGTTGTCACAGCCTCAATGGGATAGCGGCCCGCAGCAGATTCCGCCGACAGCATAATCGCATCTGTGCCCTCGTAAATCGCAGTTGCCACATCCGACACCTCGGCCCGGGTGGGCACAGGGCTGTCGATCATGCTTTCCAGCATTTGGGTCGCGACAATCACAGGTTTGCCAGCCGCGCGACAGCCGCGGATCAGGCGTTTTTGAATTGGCGGCACATTTTGCACTGGCAATTCGACGCCCAAATCACCCCGCGCCACCATAATCCCGTCTGACACGTCCAGAATTTCGTTAAACGCTTCAACGGCGGCCGGTTTTTCAATCTTGGACAGGATCGCGGCGCGCCCCTTTGCCAGCTCGCGTGCCTCTTGCACATCCTCGGGGCGCTGCACAAATGACAGCGCCAGCCAGTCCACGCCCAGATCACAAACAAATTCCAGATCCTTGCGATCCTTTTTGGATAGCGCCGCCAAGGGCAGCACCACATCAGGCACATTCACACCCTTGCGGTTGGAAATCGTGCCGCCCACAACAACGGTGCAATTGGCAAAATCTTCGCCAAAATCATTCACCTTCAACTCGATCTTGCCATCATCAACCAAAAGTGTTGCGCCCTCTCTCAAGGCCAGAAAAATCTCGGGGTGGGGCAGGCGGACCCGGTGGTTATCGCCATCTGCCTTATCCAGATCGAAACGGAAGGCCTGGCCGTCCTCAAGATCAGCCGCCTTATTGGCAAACTTGCCACAACGCAGCTTTGGTCCCTGCAAATCGGCCAGAATAGCAATCGGGCGATCCATATCTTTTTCGATCTGCCGGATGATCCCATGGCGCACTTTTATTTCATCATGTTCGCCATGGCTCATATTCAGGCGAAACACGTCGACCCCTGCCTCGAATAAGGCGCGTATCATTTCATAGTCGTCAGAGGCGGGCCCAAGGGTCGCCACGATCTTTACATTGCGTTGGCGCTTCATACTGCCAATTTCCTCGTGTTGTTTTTATTATTTGGTGGGCCATGGGCTATATGCAGCAAAACCCTTGCTGTTTCAACTGGCGCTTACTATTTCTGGCGCTTAAACTGGAAATGACTTAATAATATGACAAAGCCATGACATATCATCCCTATCAAATAATCGGCCAAAATAGACCTTCGCGCATGTTGCTCACTTGTGACCATGCGACCAATACTGTTCCCGACACTGTTAACAACGGCGACCTTGGGCTCGCCGCCACGGATATGGCGCGCCACATCGCCTATGATGTGGGCGCGGCAGGGGTCACCTATGCGCTGGCCGAGAAACTGGATGCCCCTGCGATCCTGTCAAATTTCTCGCGGTTGGTGATTGATCCGAACCGTGGCGAAGATGACCCGACCCTGTTGATGAAGCTGTATGATGGCACCATCATCCCGGGCAATCGCCATGCAGATGCGGCCGAGCGCGAACGCAGGCTGAACACCTGCTATCGCCCTTATCACGCCGCACAAGCCGAAATGGCAGCCCGGCAAAGCGACACCGTGCTGATCTCGATCCACAGCTATACGTCACAGCTGAACGGCTATCCTATTCGCCCATGGCACATCGGTATCTTGCATGGCAAGGACTCGCGCCTGTCGATCCCGTTGTTGGCCCGGCTCAATCAGGAAACTGACCTGTGCGTGGGCGAAAACGAGCCCTACGGCGGCCATTTGGATGGTGATTCCGTTGACCGGCACGCCATTGCGCATGGGCGGGCGAACACGCTGATTGAAATCCGCAACGATCTGATCGAAACCGAAGCACAACAAATCGCATGGGCAAATCGCCTCGCACCAATCCTGTCCGAGGTGCTTGAACACTCGGGTCTGTAAACGAATAAAGGGAGATAATGGAATGCCGCATATCGTTGTTGAATACGCCGGCCATCTGGATGAAACCCACTGCATGAATACCTTGTGCAAGACCTTGTTTGACGCTGCCGCGACCTCGGGCGTGTTCCCCGACACCAGTTCCATCAAGGTGCGCGCGCTGCCCTGCCCGTTCTCAATCATCGGCACCGAGCCGCAAAGCTTTGCCCATGCCACCATCCGCCTGTTGGCTGGACGCGATGACGCCGTTAAGGCCGAGTTGACCCGCACCATTTTGGCCACGCTGGATCAGGCCCTGCCCGAGGTCGGCAGCCTGTCGGTCGACATCAAAGACATCGACACCGCATCATATGCCAAACGAACCTTGTAAGGAGCGCAACTGATGGACACGCAAACCAAAACCGAACTAGAGGCCGCAGCCTTTCGTGCCCTTTTGAAACATCTGGATACCCGCAAAGACGTGCAAAACATCGACATGATGATCCTGACAGGCATGTGCCGCAATTGCCTGTCGCGCTGGTATCAAGAAGCCGCCGTTGAGCGCGGTATCGACATGACCAAAGCCGAAGGGCGCGAGGCGATTTATGGCGAACCCTACGGCGACTGGGTGGCCAAATATCAAACCGAAGCCACAGAGGCCCAACAAGCAGCCTTCAAAGTGGCCTTTGCCGATAACGTAAGCGAACCCTCAAAGTAAGGACAGACCATGCTCCGACGCTTTTTTATGACCGCCCTCATGGCCGTCCCCCTTGCGGCCTGCCTACCGTCCACCACAGATCAACCCACGCACCCCGCCGAATTCGTTGGCCGCTGGGTCGAAGTACTTTTGGGGGGCGATGGCGGCGGGTTTGAACTGTTTGCGGATGGCAGGGCCAGTTCGATAGACCAACCAGAACTGATTTACACAGGCTGGCGCACAGAACCGGGGGTGCTGTTTTTAACCAGCAGCAAAACCACAGGGGACACCACCTGGACACTTGAAGCCAAGTATGTCGCCACGATAACCGACACAACCCGCCTGCATCTGTCCAAAAGCGGCCCACAGGAATGGTCGAGTGTTTTTCGTATGATTGACTAAGTCGAACCAAAGCAAATCACGGACAAAAGGGGCGCGCAGGGTGCAGATCTTATCACAATGGGGCGAATTCATCGCGGCCTTTGCGGTGTTTTTCCTATCGCATTCGATCCCCGTGCGCCCCGCCGTAAAATCGCGCATTGCTGCCAAGACGGGTGCGCTCGGCTTTACGCTGCTTTACTCGGCCCTGTCTATCGCCGTCCTGACATGGATCATCATTGCCGCAGGTCGCGCGCCCTTTGTTGAAATATGGGGCTGGGCCGCATGGCAGAACCATCTGCCTCTCACGGGCATGTTTTTGGCCATTCTGATCGTCAGCATGGCGTTCGGCCAGCCCAACCCGCTGTCCTTTGGCGGCTGGAACAACAATCAATTTGACCCCGAGGATTGCGGCCTCATCGGTTGGATCCGGCACCCGTTGCTGGTGGCTCTGCTGATCTGGGCGGGCACGCATATGGTGCCCAACGGCAATCTGGCGCATATCATTGTGTTCGGATTATTCGCCGGATTTTCGATCCTCGGCATGGCAATCATCGACAGGCGTGCGCGCCGCATTCTGGGCGCCGACACATGGCAAAAGCTGTCCAACACCCGCCGCAGCCTGAGCCTCACACGCAGAGGCATCACGCGCATCATGTTAGGTATTTTGATATATCTGGCCGTCCTTTACAGCCACGCCTGGGTGATTGGCGTTTCGCCATTGCTTTAGCGTCAGGACACAGGTTCCCATGCCCGCAGCATTGGTCTATGACTGGCCCATGACACAAATTGAATCACTCTTTGCCACACCGATCTACCGCGCCGCCCTATCTGAGCGGGGCAAAGCGATTGATACGGATGAACTCGAAAACTCCTGCTGGTCCATCGCCCAAGATGATGAGGCTGGACAGGACTGGTGCGAGGAAAACGACTATCCTGGCTATACCAGCTACGCCTCGCTGGATGATCTGCCATGGCGCTTTCCGATATTCAAAGACCTTAAAAAAGTGCTCGACAAACACGTCGCGGCTTTCGTCAAAGAATTGGCCTTCGACATCGGCGACAAGAAAATCAAACTGGATTCCCTGTGGATCAACATCCTGCCAAACGGCGGGCTGCACACATCCCACATCCACCCGCACAGCGTGATCAGCGGCACCACCTATGTCGCCATGCCAAAGGGCACCAGTGCGATCAAATTCGAAGACCCACGCTCGGCCATGATGATGGCCGCCCCTACCCGCAAAGCCGACGCCCCGCGTGATTTGCGTAGGTTCATCTATTATAAACCCGACGTCGGGGATATTTTGCTATGGGAAAGCTGGTTGCGCCACGAGGTGCCGATGAACAATGCCGATGAAGAACGCATCAGCGTCAGCTTTAATTACAGCTGGGGCTGAAACACCCGGCCCCTTTTGTGGGACTGAGCGGACATAGGACCAAATCGCTGCGTCAATCTGGGTTGAGCCCATACTTGCCACGAAATGATGAACCCTTTAGCGTGTCGGTTTCTTAGTTTCATTGAGGTTGAATAGCTTCAAAACAAAATCTTAGGGTCGTATTTTGGCACATAAGAACAAAGTCATACGTTCGATTAACCTACATGGTGAACACATCTGCGTAGATGTTTTCTGCCGCCCTGACGGGACTTACGGATTTGACGAATTTCGTCGCGACCCGGAGGATACAAGCGGCTGGTATAGCATAGGTCACTTTGGAGATCTGGTGTTTGCGGACATCGATGCGGCACTTAGCCAAGCGAAAGACACGGTTCCTTGGCTTTCTGATCAACTGTAACTTTGTCCGCTTAGCGGGCATTTATGAATCCCAACATAAACGCCCTCTATGTAGTGAACTTGGCGTCAAGTTGCACAATGTCATTGATACTGCGCCCCGGTAATCCTCCCCTTTTTTCGGCTTTTGATCTGTGTTTCGTCGCTAGTTTCGGAGGGTTGGCTCACTTTGGATGTGCGTTGCTCGTTGGGGGGGGCGATGCGCCATGACACCCCTTTATCAAACCACCCCAATTGGAACTTTTGGCGCTGATGTTCAGAGGGTATCTCGCTTGCATACCCTTGTTCGCCGCTCTAGTGTTACTGTAACATTCACAAAAGTGGAATAATGACCAGCAACATGGCCGACAGCAATAAAATAGGAGTTGTTGGCCTGGGCCTCATCGGCGCGGCCCTCGCGCAGCTGGTTGCAAAATGCTTGCCAAACATGAAAATCATTGGTGTTGATCCCAATGATGACCACACCCGTATTTTGCACGATAGACTTGACGATTTTGAACGCCGCGCCAGCCACACCGAGTTGAAAGATTGCAAATATATCTTCATCGCGACGCCCCCTCATACCATATCAAAAATTGCGATCGATATTCTGTCAAATACGACCGAGGATACAGTGGTCATTGACTTGGCTTCCACAAAAGAACGCATTGTAAACGAGGTCTGCGAGAGCAGTGCATTCTCGTCACGATTTATTGGTGGCCACCCTCTGGCAGGCGGAAACCTCATTGGCCCTTCTAATTCCAGCCATGACACTCTTTCCGGCGCAACTTTTCTGCTAACACCCCATAAAGGTAACACCAGACAGACTGTGGATGAGACCACCGAATTCTTAAACCAGCTAATGTTTAATGTGAGGATCATTGGCCCGAAAAATCATGATCAGGTTATAGCTGTTACGTCCCATTTTCCGCATCTGCTGGCATATACATATGCAAAGGTGCTGGTTGACGAGATCGGCACTAGCCAAGCTCAAAAAACGGCTATATTAGATTCCTCTAGCCGCTCAACGAGACGAATATCTGAATTTGCGAGCCAAAACTCTGAAATGTGGGCTGATATTTTTGAGGAGAATGTGGAAATGATTTCCACAGTAATTGACAAATTTATTTTGCAACTCCTGAGTTTTCGCGTGCAATTAAGACAAGGGAACTTTAGTGAAGTTTCGAAATGTTTGGAGAGTGCCGCCCAAATGACCACAATTTTGAATGAAGACAGGGGGCGTAACAATGGCTCAAAATAGACAAATTGGATTTTTAGGATCATCCGGTTCCTATTCCCATCAGGCTGCAAGTATTCTGCGGCCAGACTCGACCGCTGTCGGGTATAGCAGCTTTGAGAAGCTGGTGGCAGCCACCGAACAAGGTGAAGTTCAAGAGGCCGTACTTCCTCTTGAGAATTCAACATCCGGTCGCATACCAGACATCCATCGGTTGGTTGTTTCCATGGACCTGTTCATCGTTGAAGAACTGCTCCTTGATATTCATCACTGCCTCATCTCGGCACAGCCCACCGATACAGACGATATCGAGACCCTGCTTAGCCACCAGCAAGGGTTCATCCAGTCGGAAAAATTCTTGGCCGAGAAACTGCCCAATGCGTCTCACCAACAAGTGTCGGACACCGCGACTGCGGTCAAAGAGGCGGTTGAGACCGGCGACAGGGCAACGGCGGCGATTGGTTCAGAGTTCGCTGCAAAATACTATGGCGGCCTTGTTCTAAATCGGAATATCTCGGACCGAGACGATAATATTACCCGATTTGCACTGATCAGCAGAGATGTCCAAGTCGACGAAAAGAATAACATGACGTCGATGATCTTGCAGGTGGATCACACACCCGGCTCATTGGTGCGCGCCTTATCGGTTTTCGGAACTTACGGTGTGAATATCACTAAGCTGGAAACCTATATGATTTCGGACAAAACTGTTTTGCCAACATTCTATCTGGATTTGGGGTCTGGCTCTCACGACGAAAACCTGGTGCTTGCTTTGAAAGACCTTCAAAGCTGCATCACCTACTCCAAGTTTCTGGGGTCCTATGAGGCTGACAAACGGCGCAGTGGCAAAAACGGCTTCCTCAAGCCATGATGTTTTAGTCGTGATATGATCAGTCGTTCCCAAATCCAGGCGCTCTCCGCGACCGTCTTGGCGACCGCAGCATCCGTCGGCGCAATATTTGTTGAGCCGTACATAAGTGGTGCGACATTACCAGAGAAAGTAATGTTTGTGATTTTCGGAACACCCGCACTTTACGGTGCTTTTCGGGTATCTGAAATCCTGCTAAGGCGTTTTTACTATCGGAAAATTCTTGGCGAATGGTTCTATGTAACTGTTTCTGGGTCAAGATTTTCGGACGAGAACTATGCCAGCATGAAGTTCGATTTCGACAGAAATGGAATGCTAACATATGATGTACAGCTATATGGCAGCAAAGAAGCCCTGCTGAACTATGAAAACCCACGCGGCAAAGCGCACAGTGAAGCGCTGGATTACAGTGCCCAAAAAGCTGAACTTCACATATTGTATAACGTAAATTTGCTAACTGACCGCCTGGTCCGCAGAGGGCGGCTATTTCTAACACTTACTCGGCAGAACGACCTTATTGGCGAATGGTCGAGTGTGTTTAAGGAAGAAATCGTATCTCATGGGAAAATGTTCGCAACCAGACCACATGAGTTTGCGACAAAAGAGGTCAGTTGGCGCGAAAGTATCGGAGCGACACTATGAACACGAGCAAATCTGAAATGTACGAATCTGTGCCATTTTTTGACCAGCTAGAACGCAACAAATATACAAAGTTTGTACGCGGCACCGAGCTTCAGCAGCTTGGCAAGTTGGTTCTTTCTATAAGCGACACACATATGATTGGGGATTTGGTCGAGAAAATCTCAGCGGCCTACCTCATCACCAATTTGATGCTGATGAGCAAAGCCTCTAGGCGGATCGCCAAGTGTATCGTCCTTGAACATACCCGTGAAGGCAGGGAACAGCTGTTCCCGATCGTGAATAATTTCCGGTATTATACCTGTGGCGAGTATTCCCGATTGGACAATTTTCAACATTGGGTCTCTGCGATCTCTGAAGACGCTAAAATCTCCCCCAGACTCATCTTAAAGCTGGGAGATATCAGCAAGTTTTTGGCCAGCTCAGAAGTCAGCAGCCGGAATCTGGGGCAGAGAGAGGCCGAAACCATGATGTCCGCAAGATCACCTGACAGCGAAGAGGGTCAGGGCCTTTTTGTCGATACATCGAACCCATTCTTTGTTTCATTTACTGCGGAAAACGCCAGTGATCTGGAGGTTGTCAGCCAATCCCTATATCGGAAACACTTTTCCCTAAGAGCCTCGAACTCCAAAGATGTTATCGTTCTCAACCTTGATGGAAATCACGCTGAAGAAGCGGTTGAAGAATGGCTGTCGTGTCTTGACAGCTTGCTTGATAACAACCTTCTTGGCTTAAGCATATAACAGTTGGAACACGCGTCTCTCGGTGCGGACAACAGCACGAGATTCGCGCCTCTAACGCGGGCGCATGTTACAAAACCTCCGCTATTCACCCAATATCTTCTAAATTGACTGGACCTTGTCGGCAGCCGCCCAAAACCCATCATCAACCGACTTGAACAGTTTTGAGACTATCCTTGCAGTTAGTTGTTGTAAGCTGCGCAACACAGGGTGCCGCTGCAATACCTGAACGGTTTCGTACAGCAATGCAGTCGCCAAATGGCGATCACAAGAGCGCTCAAAGAAGGCGAAAAGAGACCTTGGCCTAAATGACCCAAGCTACAAGACAAATGTCCGTCGTCAGAGTTTTTGGATCCAGAGGGCGTTTAATCTAAGAGAGTATCTGGCTCATCTGGTTGGTTTCATTATGCGGTGAACTTGCGGTGTTGCAAGCGCCGGGTTTCAAGCGTTTTGCGTTTGCTCCTTTCTCTTTTGTTTAGAATGGCTTGAGCTCGACCAAAATAGACGTCAGATGGCGTGACGTTGTTCAGGCTCTCATGATAACGCTGATGATTGTAGTGATCGACGAAGGCTTCAATTTGACGCTTCAGGTCCCCAGGCAGAAAGTAGTTTTCCAGCAGGACGCGGTTTTTCAGGGTCTGGTGCCAACGTTCAATCTTACCCTGAGTCTGGGGGTGATAAGGAGCGCCTCTGCTGTGCTTCATCCCCTTGTCCTGCAACCATTCAGCCAAGTCGCCAGAGACGTAGCTGGAACCGACATCTCGGAAGAATCCTTACCATGGCGGATAAGAAACGAAAATCTATGGTTGATCTGCGGGAGTTTCCCGCCGCTCTTGATCTGGCAAGGGCTTTGTACCGCGACAATGACGGACACCTACGCCAAACCTATGGATGCCGCCAAATCGCTGAACTGCTTGGCCTGTCCAACATTGCAGTCTGGCACGCCTACCATCGTGGTGATCTTGGCGTTCCATCGCCAAATCCAGCTAGGGCAGAAGCATGGGCAAAAGGTGAGCCCTATTATGAAGCTGTTGATAAACCTTGCAAACGCTGTTCGAGCATACGTCGGCAACCCGGTGACGATTTTTGTGTGAACTGCGAAACCAAGTATCGGAACGCCATCAAGGCAGCACGTTTGGAGCAAGAAAGCTAATAACCGACGAGTCGCCATCCTTTGCATCGTGCCCGATGTCCAATTGCAAAATTAATTGCAAAATGATGCTCACGACCGACTTGCCTGTCAGGCGCTAGTACGTCTAACCGCTTGAACTAGAATCAAGAAAAGTGGTGAGCCGGCCGGGATCCGAACCCGGGACCTACTGATTAAAAGTCAGAATAGTTCTTAATGTTTACAATACCTTAGACAATTTGTCATCCAAAATAATACCGTTTGATAACAATGAGTTCAGAAAAGGCAGGTAAGGTCGTGAAGGATGGTCCAATGAAAACAGCAAGGGCGGTAGATTTCCCTACCGCCCTTGAAATTGAAGGCCCACTCAAGCCGGCAACGACCTCGTATCAGGTAGCCTGATAGCCAGTCGGAAGCCCTTTTTCGTACTGTAGTTTTCTGATGTAGCAATTCGAAAGTATCAGCCGCTTTACCTCCCAGCCGCCACTGGCCAAATCAGTCGGGCCTATGATCAGCGCGGTGGCGGCGCTTCCTGCAATCGTGGCTGTTGTTTTCACTAACCAAAACCCGTCCGGGGCGCTTGTGACTTCGACGGCATCGAGAGAGAAAGTATCTCCGTTTTGGTATTCAACAACCCCAGTCAACCCATTGACAACAACGTCGATACGAGGAGGATACCCCCCGGCTATGCGTAAGCCTATTAGGCCCCCAAGCGTGGCGGATTTAACTTCTGCTTGAAAAGAAAAGACCTCGCCAATTGGCCCCGGGATAGGAACAGGAAGACTAGAAAATGAGTTCTGCGTGGCAGATGTTCGAGTTAAATACTCACCAGTGATGGCCACGGTATCAACTGAAAATCCAGCCGTATCCGCGTTGGCAGAATTTAGGATAGTATTGCGCACGGCGGGCCGCCCACCAAGTATCCACCTGCTCTGGCCCAAAATCTTCATTACAGGGCCTCACGCGCGATAATGGCCGCTGTCCCACCAAACCGGCGATAACGGACTGTCGTGCCGTTGGCTATTTCCTTGCCGGATAGTTGATCCAGGCGGATACCGTCTTCCGTTGCCGGTGAGGCTTCTGCGGTGATAAGAACAGACCCACCGATACATTGCCAAATTTCATCTTGGGTCAGCGTAACCGACACCCATGTTTCTGATATGCCTGTAATTCGTGCCATGTTATTTCTCCTCTAGTTTCAGCGAGCAATCTAAGCGCTCAAAAGTCAGGTTGGTCTTGTAGTCTTTTCTGAGGTTCCAAGGGGCGTTGGCCGCCCGCCAGTCAATTTCCTCTTGCGAGAAGCTGCGCGGTTCTTCGACATCACAGAACAAAGCTGCCGTGACTATCGGAGGCGGGTCATTTTTTGCGCAGCCAGCGATCAGGAACATCACCAAGATCAGCGTCGGGTATTGCATCAATCGTCGCATCAGAAGTCCTATCCTCTATGATATTGGTTGTTCGTGCCGTGCAGGTGGCCAATTCAGCCGATAACACCGCCTTTTCCGCCCGTAGGGTCGCCACAGACGCCTTTAAGGCCCAGACATAGCCACCAGCCCCCAACAGGGCCACAGCGCCCGCCACAGCGAGATATCTGTTCGGGCCGAACATCACCGATCACCTCGCAGCCAGCGTAGCCACAGAGGGCGATGGGTTCTTGCCCGCTCAATAGGCGTCACAGCCTCTTTATGTGTTGAAGCCCAGACCAGCGCCTGACCTCGAACACGATCAACGCGGGCTTGCCACCCACGACCAAACGTCTTCCAGAGCAACGCGCCAGTTTTGCGGTTTTTGATCCGCCTCATAAATGCCAAACGCTCACGACACAGGACATTGATAATTCGTTGCGGATGATCCAATTCAACCAAGGCTAGGGTGGCAGGACCGATCCGCCCATCTTGTTTTGCGCCGACAACTTTCTGCAAATACTTGGCTGCACGACTAGGTCCAGAGTTTACGGCAAAATCCGCCACAGCGTAGGCAACCCCATTCGGCAGATCATCACCCATTACCGCGTCCCAGTATTGCCGCTTGTAAACGACCGTAGCTTGCTCGACCGTCAAAGCCTTGAGGTCAGCAACTGAACCAGAAGGCTTGATGTAGCGACGAAACGTCGCCAATGTGATGCCCTTATTCGTCGCCCCCCCCGGGTCTTTTGGATTGTTCACATAGCCGCCCTCATGGATAAGTATTGCCGCAATCGCTTGCTTAGAAAAATTACTCATCGCGCATTCTCCAACACAGTTTTTTCTGATTTTTTGAGGTTGCTTTCTGCATAGTGATACGCCCCGAATAGAACGTAAGCCCCCAATGCAAACGCCAAGGCCATCCACCAGCGCTCTTTGATGTGAACATCCCTCATTTCTTCATCAACCTTGCAAAGATGCTGGAAAGAAATTCTCCATCATTTGTTTTCGTGATGATCCAGCGCACGATACTATCGCCGGTGATTGCAAAAACGGCGGCCACTGGGATGCGGTAGTCGGTTGGCGATAGGTCGAACCATTTCAAGACCGGATCGGTTGCGATACTCGCAAGCCAGACCGCAGACAGTGCAGAAGCGATTGAACGGGTCCAGCTATGTCGTTCACTAAATAACGACTTGATCACTGCCCCCAAGAAAACAGTGATCCAGAACTCCGCGTCATTCATTAAGGCTTCAAGTATTTTGGTCATAGGAACGTCACCTGATATTCGCATTCGTTCCCTGTGCGGTTCTCAATCTGGATAACGCCCGTTTGGGCGGAGACCGTTGTGTTGGTATCCGTTCCCGTGGTGCCGGTCAGTGTGGTTGTTCCGACATCCAAGTTGGCACCAAGACCTGCGGGGGTGGTATCAACAGCGTCTAAAGAACCACCGACATCATACCAAAACTCGCCGCTGTGAACCTTCGCTGGGTAGTCAATGCTCGCAACCGTCCTGATATTGTTGATAATCGCCCGACCTGCTGTCCTAGGCGGCGTGATGCTGGCAACGGCGTCGTCCGCAATTGTCACCTCTACACCGCCAACAGCGTTGCCATCTAGCATTAGGGTTTTGCGGACTTCGAACACGTCAGGCCGGTTGATTATCGCGTCTGCCAGCCCCGCGTCACATATCGCAGTCAAGAACTCCATCCGCGCCCAAGTCACGTTCAGGCCCGTTGATGTCAGGTCTTCGATGTCAATAAGCTCGTCGTGGGTCAGCGTCGTGTTGACCAACCGACCCTCGTTTACAATCAATCCAGAGTTGGGTTGTGCGGTTAAATGCTCCCAACTGATAGGCTGTGCGGTCTCGATATAACGATTGTTTAGGAGTTTATTATCACGTCCTTGGATGTGAATGCCCCCCAAAACCTCTTTCGTCAGACCGTACCCTTGGAGGCCGGATGGGGCGCTGTTGTTCACTTCGCATTGCTCGCCAAAAATCCAAACATCGTGGTAGATGCCATTGAATGTGGGATACATAATGGACGTATCAATCCCGTTCCCAAAGCTATCCATGCCCTCAAAGATGCACCGAATACCAATTTCTGCCTGCTGGTCTGCGTCAGGGTGGGATATTGCTATCGCGTGCCCACCGCAAAAGCCGATCCGCATATTGTCGCCGATATGCTCAAAGATATAGAAGGTGTTGGTGCGCGTCAGGTCAGGGTGGATGCCTGGGTCTGAGCGTCTACCGTTGCCTTTACACTCGTAGATGTCACAATTTGAGGTGTCCAAATACGGCGTGAGACCCACCGATAGAACGCCATCACCAGGTTGCTTGTCAATCCGAAGGTCGATCTTGCAGCGATCAGCGCGGCCAGTGGCGGTATCTGCTGGCTCCACCCGAACACCTGGTTGATCAATATCAAACGCCAGCGCATACCGTGCAGCGTCAGAGGTCAGGCGAAACCCGATCAACTCCTGATCGTCATTTGTGAGCAGAAAGCCGCGCCCCGTTCCTGTTAGGATCACCATCGTTGGTGCGTCTACAGACGGGACCAAGTTTGCGCTGTTGCCTTGGCCCTCACCATGTATACCAATACCAGGGGTGGTTAATTCTGGAATAGTAGCGTCGCACAAATAAGCGCCAGGAAGAAGCCGCCCCTTGGTGGCGTTGGTGTTCATCCAGGCAATCATTCCAGTGAAGCCTGTTATCATATCCGTGATCTTGGGCGTCGTGTTCTCTTGGTAATGGTCTGGGGTTGCCCTGCCGCTTGGCACCCAATTTCGCGTGCCAGCGTTGGACGTTGCGCACACGTTCACAGCGCCATCGACACAGTAAAGAAGGTGGCCATTTGAGCTAAAGAACGCAACGATTTTGACCTCTGCCTCAACGGTTGCAGCGATAAGAGCGGCGCGGCTTGTAAAAGGCTGGTTGGCGTATGTTGATGCGATGGTAGCGCTTGCTGCGGCTTGGGCGGCGTAGGCTTGAGCGGCCGCAATGTCACTTGCGTTCGGGCCATTTAGAAATCCACCATATGCCTCATCCCAAATCGGCACAGATTGATCGTTTGGCACATAGGCTTTTGCCGACGATTTGAGGACGCGCAAAGATGTGTCAGCACCCTGGGCCGCGTCCTGAATGCGACGTGTCAGGCGGTCCATCTGGTACTCAAGCCCCTTCTCACGAGATCCGCCAACGCCAACCCAGCCCTGCTCCAAAAAGGTTTGACGCGTGATATACAGATCCAACCCGTCATTGGTTGCCGCATATGTAGCATCCAGCCAAACATCGCCCTTGATTTCCGATGTTAGCGGCACCAAAGAAATGTCAGCGACCGGCACGTCGACCAGTGCACCATCGATGTTGACAACGGCCAGAATGTCGGTCGCAGCTGAATAGGCGTGCGGCACATGGTAAGGACCGATGCCATCGATGGTATATTTGGGGGCTGGAGTAAATGTCTCTGTGGTCATCGGTTGCCTCCAAGTGCGTTTGTCAGGTCGGGGGTGCGTTCGGGTGTGAAATCGCCGCGTGGCCAATAGGTCGCTGTGCCATAGTCGCGCTGCCGGCGACGTTCTTGCCGGCGAAACTGCACTTCGGCCTCGGGATCCAGAAAACTTTGCAGCTGATCTGAAACCATCCGATCGAAAGCCAGCCGCGTATACCAAAGGCTGGACGCGACCGGTGTGTTGCGACGGGTGAAGTTTGCCAGATCACGGCCAAGCAGGGTTTCTTTGCCTTCAAATCCGCGTTTTAGGTTTGAGGCAATCGGCTTAATAACGTCGCTTGCTGCGCCAACAATTGGACCTGCGATCGTTTCTGCAAGACCGCCGCCGGATCGGCTGGTTTCTGCGGCAAAGAAGTCGCCGAAAATGCCTGCACCGCCGCCTTGCATGAATGCAGCCAGCCAGAATTTTTTCTCATCCATCGGACGCGGATCGCGGCCTTTGCTGACTTCCTTCAGCTGAACAGCAACGCCCCCCAGCAACAACAGACCTGCAGAAATGGATGCGGCATATTTGAATTTGTTTTGCGGCGCAGGAATAGCATTGAAACGCCTAATTTGGTTCAGCATTAATGTGCCGGTGAAGGCTTTGTATTTGAAGGCTGATCTACCAAGGATGCCAAGAGGGGAACCAGGGTCAGAGCCACGCAATGCCCACGCCTTCGCTTCCAGGCTCGCCGTGGGCACCGCCAGTTCCAGCTCTTCCTCGATGATCATCTGCAGGCGCAGTGCCAAGCCCTCGGCTTCGGCCTTTGGCATTGGTGTTCTGTTCAACCAATGGATGGGTGACAGGAAGGTTGCACCGCCGTCAGTCCGGAACAAGGCTTGTGGATCGCGCAAATGCTCCCAATCGGCAGATGTGATGCCGCGCGCTGTCAGGATCTCGCGCAAAGGCTCATCGATCTGGTCAAAAGCGCGGCCGGTGTTGTCAGCCAGCAATCCGGAAAATTCCATCCGGAACGCCGTTTTTGCCATATCCGTCCAGTAAGACAGGCCAGAGGCGCGCATTGTGAAGCCAGATAGCCGCTCGGCCAGTTGCGGGGCAATGGTATCGCCGGTCCAGCGGGCGGCCGTGGCCCCCGCATCGGCCAGCGTTTCGGCCACATAGCCCATGCGGGCTGCGGTTTCGCGGGTGGCGCTGCTGGCCATCAATTGAACGTGGCGCGACAGCACATTGCTGGCATTCATACCAACCGCGCGGCTGGCCACCGAGATTGTGGCCATATCCGTGACCGCTGACAGGGCTGCCGATCCCAGCTGGATCGATGTTAAAACCTTGCTGGTGCCAGAAAAGAAGGCTGACCTTGCGGCCCATTCGGTATGGTTCACCGATCCGTCAAAATGTGCCAGCATGGTTTTGGCCATAGCCGCTTTCTTGCCGACACGGCGCTCTAGCTTGGTATCGCCAATGGTGACCGCATGTTTTTTGGCAACTTGTGCGGCATATTCCAGCCCCATTTTTGGATTTGGCCCCAGAACGCGCATCATCGCAATATCGCGCGCCATACCGTGCAAGCCGCCGATCAGGGCCGAAAATGGATCGGATGTGCCGAATTCCTTATTGTAGGACAACCAATTGTCTGCATCCAGAAAATGCAAAACGCGATGTTCGGCGCGCTGATTGTATAGCGCCTTGCCGCCCATCGTCATTGATGGCTCGCGGACATTCCAGCCTTTGGTGGTGATGCCGTCATAAACAATCTTCAAAAATTCTGCTTCTGTGGCCGGATCCGGCCGCTCGCCTTTGGTGGCAACAAACGGTTGGCCTGTTCGCTTGTTCTCGATCCGCGACCAATCCAGCTTTGGGCCAACATTTTCCGACCAGCTGCGAACACCCAGCTTGCGGATCCGCATGGCGTCATGGCTGTGGCTGGCACCAAAGTCGGCCAAAACACCAATGTCGCCGCCGTGGGCATTGAACATCTGACGCAAGCGGGTTTGCTGCTTGCGCACAGCATCGGCCAGCTCAACCGCACGCGGGTTGCCGGTCTCTTGCAAATGCAGCTCGCGCATCACGTCTGTCATCAACGCTTTGTTGCGGCTACTGCCCGTCATTTTAAGGCCAGCCTCGCGCAGGAAATCATTGATGCCACCATCAACCGACACGATTATTGCATCGGCCAATTTCTCGATGCTTTCACCTTTGAAGCCTGATCCCGGGGAATGCTCCAAAAGGTTGCGCACTGCCACTGCTGGATCTTTGGCTGTGACAATCAAATGCTTGATGCGCACCATTGTCTGCAGCTGGTTCAAAACCGTGTGTCTGCGCGACCGAGCGGCCCTTGAAGTTACCTCCTTCAAATGGGCCGCTGCGGTCGCTTCAGCCTGGTGAATTGGCATCGCCTGTGAGTACTGTTCCACCAATTGGCTGAATTCTGATTGGGCCTCTGCCCCGCGTGTTTTATCCAGCTCACCTGCATCCATTGCGCGCTGTAGGCAGTCATGCAAATTGGCCATTATGCAGATCCTTTCATGTTGCAAATATCGATCAACGCATCCAGATCCGCATCGCTGTCCAGATCGTCGAGTATCTCGCGTGTGCTGAAGGTGCTGCCATCGGGTTGCTCAAACTCCAGATCACCGCTGTTGGCGCGAAACTCGTTCAGCTCATTGCGCAGGGCAGTCTGGACATCTTCGCCTGGCGTGCTTATGTTTTGAGTGAAAGGAGTGTTATTTATGGTATTTTCTTCATGGGATGATCGACCAGCGGTATCACTCGGCTTTAACCGAGCGTTTGCAATACTAGAACCTGACGGTGATTGGGTCGCAGTTGACGAGGCCGATGTTACCGAAACCGCGGCCGTGCTATCCGAGGACGATTGGCGCGCGCTGTTTGAAAGTAATTTTGGGCCTTTGGACATTTCCAAATTGCCAAACGAGGCGTCAGACGCATCCATGGCAGCCGAATAAAGCTTGGCTTCCATTTCGAGTATCGCTGTGCGCTCAACTTCATTCTTTGCCACACGGCGTTTTGTGTATAACGCCTGACCGCCCTCTTTTTTGGAACGATATAGCTTCTCTGGCAGGATTTGGACTTCAGCCAAAATGCCGTTTTTGGTGCGAATTAGCAGCTTACGGTCAGTATATCCCGCCTCGGTCAGCTTCCAACCTTCATCGATCAAATCAAATTTCGCAATCAGACCATCAATCACCGCATCGGCATCACTTGCCTTGCGGATTAAAAACGCGCCGCGAACAACATCTGTGATTTGATGGGCCGTTTGGTATTGCTTGCGCACCATTTTCTCGTCGACTGTTTTTCGAACCTTCAAGCCAGGATCTACAAAATCAACGCCAAGGTCGCGCGCTAGAGGCAGTGCCACTCCTGTTAACTCTTTGTGCGAAATATCCGCATGCTGATAAATCTCATCAACAGTATTTGCCGGCTGACCTTTTTTGAACTCGGTCAGATCGGCCAAGGCTTGTTGGTTCAGCCGGCGCACCAGCTGGTTGCCCGCCTCGACATCGCTGCGCAATTGGGCGTCCGCAAGATCCGTCGCCATCTTTGCTTCAGGTGAATTGGCACCCTCGGCATAGGCGCGATCCGGCATCGCTTCCAGATCCATTGCCGGCGCGATTTCATCATGCCGAACAGGAGCAGCCGGCATTTCATCTGGCAGACCGCTAAAGGTTTCTTTATCAAGCGCACGTAGAACTTGAACCGGCCCAGGGCTATCACCAAATAGGCCGCCCTCTGTGCTACCTATTTTGCGTGCCTCGTCTGCGTAACGGGTCAGGAATCTAGCAATCTTGTCTTTCGGAGCTGCCTTGCCGTTGGGGGTAAATTTGCGCACCAGCGCCGCTGTCAGGGGGTGCAGGGCACCCTCTAGCAGGTCGATGTCGCTCAACAGCTCTTTGATCACCTGGGCGGCGGCTGTGCCGTCCCTGCGGGCGATTTGGCGGGCGGTGGCAATCAGGCGCATGGCGTCCAGCATAAACTCGGTGATGTCCAGCTCGGGGCGGATCAAGCCAGCCGCAACATCAGCGCGCATCGCAGCCCATGCTGGTGCCGCCTCTTCCAGCGCATCGACCAAGGCGCGCAGATCTCCGGCCTCGGTTTCGGCGTACCTGGCCAAAATGTCTGGGGCATCATAGGCGCGGGCAAACAGCGCCTGTTTGATCCGCGCAATGCCTTCAGCGTTCAAAGCGCCCTTGGCATCAACCAGGGCGTTGCGTTCCGCTTGTGGCATCGCGGCCAGGGTGCGGGTCACAAATGGCTTGTTGGCTTTGGCGCTCAACGCCTCGCCTGGGACAAACAAGCCAACGGTGTCATTGTCGATCGAGGCCGCATCTGACGCGGCGCGCTCGGTCGCTGACATCCGCGCCACGGCCGATGTGTTGGCGTTGCGAATGAACTGGCGGCGGGCGTCCGGATCCAGATCGGATGTGCGGCGCGCAATCAAAACGGGCGTTTCAACGCCATCCGGAATTTCATAACCGGCATCAACAATTGCCTTGCGGTAAGCTGCAAACCGATCGGGGTGCTGTTGTGCGGCCCGCTCGATGGCCAGATAGCGCCCGTTGCCGCTTTCAACCACGCTGTCGGGCCCAACAATTGGCGCGCCTCGATCAGCTTCTGGCGATGGCATCAAACGGGCTGGATCCAAACGTGCCGCAATTTCAGCAATTTGCTCATCGCTGGCGGCGCGGGATCTGTCGCGCGGCTGCAAATCACCGCTGGCGCGCTGCAGCAAAGAGGCGTCCACAACTTCATATTTAACATCGATGCGGGTGCTGTCGCCGGCTGTGACCGTGCCCGTGGTGGTGTAGCCGCGACTGGTGGAATATCCGGTGTAGTCATTTGCAGAATTTTGAGCTGAAGACATCGGCCCCTGCCATTTGGGCACTGCTCCATCCTGATATTGACGAAATATCAGACCGGCATAGTTCATTCTGTTTGCGTTGTGGGGCGCACCAGGGCGCCAGAAAGCCTGTGAAGCGATCAACGCGGCTGATTTGGCGTCGGGTGCTGCCAGTATCTTCTGGGCGGCCGTGCGCTCGCTCGTTTGCATTTCGTGATGGAAAAACGCAATTTGCGTATCAATGTTTTCCGGATTGGTGCCCTGGGCTTTAGCAAAGGCCAGATAGGTACGCCGGCGCGGGCCGTTCCATTGCCCCATGCCATAAGCATTGCCACCATCCCCAACAGCGCGCGTATTGAGCGACACACCGCTTTCCTGCATAAAGTTGCCAGTCAAGCCGGCCGCTGTGTGTGGCTCATAACCAAGCTCCAACAATTTGCCGAAAACATAGCCTATGCGGTTATTTCTGGGGCTGGCATTGCCGGCGGGCGTGAAATCAAAATCACTGAATTTCAACGGGCCGGTCTTTGGCTCTTGCGCATGCTGGCGCTCAAGCTCGGCGGCGGGCGCTTCGGTATCCGTCATGCGCGCATATTCTTCATCGACCGACAATTCATGATCGACCGGATCGGTGCCGGTCTGTCGGGCGGCGGTGGTGGCTTCCCGCTTTGTCGTCAAATATCGATAGGCGCGAGGCGCGCCTGCGATCAACCCACCAAATGCGCCACCAGCCAAAGCACCCATTGCCAGGCGTGGCAGAATTTTCGGTTCCTCCAACCCCAGCTCGTCAGCAACTGCAAATTCGCGGGGTAAAATGGCCGCCTCGCCCGCCACTCCCAGCGCAAACTCGCCAGCGATCACACGCGCCAGGCTGCCTTGCAACCCCAGCGGGGCCATCGCCACGCTGCTTTGATCGGTTGCAGCGCGCAAAAAAGTGCCCGCTAATCCAGCCGCACCGCCGCCATCGATGGCCAGTACCGCCTCGGCCTCGGTCAGGGCGTCTTGACGTCGACGCAATACCTCAGTGTTGATTTCTTCCTCGGTGGTCGGGATCCCATGCCAACGTGGCCCGCCATTTTCGTCATTGGCGGCCTCGCGCAACAGGATCTTTTCCATTTCAGCGCTTTGATCCTGCACGTCAGGTTGCCGCCAAACATCGCCATAGCCGTCAAAAACACGCTCTTTGGCCTCGGGTGATAGCCGCAGGTAAACTTCTTGGTTCACGTCTGCACGCTGGCGCGCTGTATACCACCATGCATCTGTGCGCACGGTCTCACTTTGCCATGCTGCCGAAAACCGATCAGCTGCAGGCGGGCGCGCGGTGATGGCTGTCACATCTACGTCTTGTTCTTCTGGAAGCTCTGGCAAAATGGTCATTGCGACGCCCCCTGCAAAAGCTGCTTTAAGCTGATCCGGAACACCTTACCTTCGGTGTCATATAAAAACACCTTGCGGCCGCCACGTTCGGCATAAAACACGTAGGTGTCGGATGGTTTGCCACCCTGCCAATATGCACCAAGGCGCATGTTGGAAAATGTTTCAGCCGGATCAAAATCGTCAGCCTCCGGATCTCCAAAATTTGGCGCGGCCCCTGTGATCGATGCGGCCGCAAGCCGGTCCATGCTTGGGCTGGAATAGCTGCCAGTGTCTGGGCCAGTTGTGCCGGCGTGGTCGCGCACCCAGCGTTTGCTTAAATCCGCCTCGATCTGATCCAGTGCACCATTCACACCAGCGGCCGGCACACCTACCGGCAACGGGATGGCATAATCATCACCGGATCCACCCCAGGTACCGCGCACATCAAAGGTTTGCAGGCCGCCAACGGTCAGCTGACCATTTGCGTCCGCTTCGCCGCCTAGTGCGCGCTGTAGCGCCGTGGCAAAAACCTCTGTGTCAATTTCTGCAGGATCATCGGATGCGCCCGATTGAGCATACAATGCCTTGGCCGATGCCAGAATTTGCGGGGCAAGTTCGGGTTGCTCTAAAAACATGCCTTCGGTTTGCTTGCCGAATTCCGCGACGAATTTATTGTGCGTCGGGATCTGCACAGTTTTGGCGGCCAGTTTTTGGCTGCCGGCCATGATGTCGGAAACGGTGGCGGCCGGCGCGCCTTGCGCTGTCAGGTTGGTGGAATACACAAACGCGGCATCCGCCCCCATCCGCGCTGCCATTTTAGGCGCATCCTCGCCCATCGTGTTGGTCAGGATCGTTGCAAGGTTGGCGCGATCTTTTGGATCGGCATCGAGCGCCAAATGAGGCTTTATGGCTTCAAGATCGTCAGCATCAAACAGCTGAACCTGATCTGTATAGCCTTTTTCGACCATCCATTGTGCGTGGGTCAGACGTGCTTCTAGTCCGGCTGCAAAATCAGCCGGATTGTTTGGATCATATTCCGGCAAGTTTGGTGTGGGGATCCCCTGGGCACGGCCAGTTCCAACTGCATCCTTTTGCCAGGCATCGGCGCGCGCTGCGCGGGTTTCTTGCAGCACCTTCAGACGCTCGGCCTGAAATGGTTCAGATAGCTTTTTGCCACGCTCTGTTGTGATCAGCCCGTCCAGATCAGCGACGGTCATTTGATCAAAGCCTGGCTGCTCCTCGCGCAGTGAAATTGCGGCCATCGCCTCGGCGTGTTTTGGTCGGCCCAGCACCTCCGGGGAATTTAGCCAAGCCTCATCTACGGACGTGCGGCCCTCGCCAGCAATTGCGATAATATCATCCAGCTGGCCATCGATTTCCTTTTCGCGCGCCCGTGTTGCCTTTTCTTCAGCTGTCATGGCGGCTGTGGCCTGCCGGTCCAGCGCATTTTGCGCCTGGACTGCGTAGCGGGCCTTGGCTTCGCCCCCCAGATCGTCAAATTCGCCAGCATCAGCCAATTCCAGATATGCCTGTGGATCTGCATTAACCAACGAAATTGCGCTGGCGTTGCTCATATCGCCACGCAAGGCCAGTTTGCGCTTGGCGGCTGTGGCAGCATCAATCACGTTGTTGGCCACCAGTTCGTCAATCATCGCATCGCCACTGGCCAGCAATCCATCCCGGGTTTCCGGATCTGCATTCGCGCCGGCGTTTATAGCTTCGTGCTGGTATTCCACCCATGTGGCTTCGCGTTGTGAAAAGCGCCCCGCCATTGCCCGCTGTGCCATTGCAAAGCCGTGTCGCTGGGAAAGGTCATCAAAGGCCAAGCCAAACCGTTCATGATTTTTCGGGTCTACCCGCAACCGGCCTTCGTCATTCGCGCCTGTGAAATACTCATTTCGCAGGGCAGCGATGCGCTGACCCCATTGCTCCTCAATTTGATCCGGATCGCCAATCTGCTCGAACTCTAAACGCAAATCGTTCATGTCTTTGGTGAGATCTACCTGAAGGCGCTGCGCCTCCCGAGATAACCGATCGTTTTCAATCGCTGTGGCGGCCGCGGCGAGATTGTCACCCAGCTGGGCAAACTCGGCTCCAGCATTCGGCACGGCATGACCCGCGCGGGCGGCGCGACCTGCAGTTAAGCCAGCCTTGGGAACCGTTAAGCTCATGCCAGCAACTCCGGCCAAACATTAGGGGCATGTTTCAAAAATGAGCTGGCCCCCCCTGTGACACCGCCGATTAGTCTTTTAGTGCCATTTGCTTTGGTGATGCGCTGTTGGTGGGTCAGTTCTGTTTGTGTGGCGATACCCTCATGGCGAATGGCCTGGCTTTCAAAACTCATTTCGCGCGCGGCTTCTTGGCCCAGCAACACAACGGTTGGGCTGTCCAATGACACGCCACGACCAGCCATCTCGGCAAACTGTTTGCGGATCTCGGACTGAAACTGTTGGCGTGAGCGCTGGTCTTTGACCGCGGTTAACTCGGCTTCGGTCTGTTTTTGGGCCGCGATCTGCGCGGCCTGCTCTTTTGAGGCGTTGTACCCCGCAATGCCTGAATACAGAGAACCACCGATCGCGACGATCGTGCCGACTGTTTGCAGGGTCGTTGCCGCTGCTGCAGTTGCACCGGCTGCAGTTGCACCGCCTGCCCCAGCCAGTGCCGGTAATAGCCCTAATACACACATTAAGCGTTGGCCCCCTCGATTGGTGGAATAATTGCCAAAACCGTCATTGGCGCACCACCGCGTGGCGTAAACCGCAATGAGGTTTCTTGGGCAAAACCGGATACGTTGGATAGATCTGTTGTTCCGGAAAACGAGTTGACCAGATCCGCCGCCACCGGCAGATCGATCAATTCGTACGCGTGCCCAATGCGGGGTTCATCGTCAAAATCACGTTCAACTGCCGCAACTCTTCCAGCCGCTGTGCGATGCAAAACCAAGCCACCGCCCGCGTGCAGGCGTTCTGGCCGGCCGCGCGGATCACCGTCTTTGGCGACCGCCTGAATATCCAGCGTTTCGCAATGATGGGTCTCGTCAAAAAGCCCGATGACTGCGTGCCCGCAATCAACCCCCAGAACGATCTCGCCACCAGCTGGCACCGTGAGGGGGCCAAACTCGCCGCGATCGGTCCAGGCGTAAACATCTTGGCCAACCAAATGCGGCACCGAAAACGTATCGGTTTCCGGATCATTTACAAAAACTGATGATGCAAAGAAATGCACAGCCTCATGGATCGGTTGAACACCAATCAACGTGCCGTAGATCAGGGCTTGCTCCTCGACCATGCGCACGGTTGCACCATCGATTTCGCGGCGCACCACCATGGTCAGAATGTCGTTTCCACCGGTTGGCGAAGATGTCACCGACATAGTTTCCACAACGCCGCCGGCCAGCGAGCACACAGCCCAGCCCAGCACATCCTCTTTTGGATCATACAGCATCACAGCCAGATCACCGATGCCGCGCCGCAACCAAGCCAAGCGGCGTGGTGATGACTGCCAAACTATTCCGGCAAAGCCGCCGCCTTCGGGGCCGATATGGTCTGAAGGGGCCGACAACTCCAAAGGCGTGCCGCCATCTTCCTCAAAGGAGTACCGCAGTTCTGCAACCCGATTGCCGTCTTTGGTTATGAAAATTGGATAGCCGTAAGGTGCGATCGGGCGCGCGCCGGTCGATCCATCCGTTGATTCTGTTTCGGTGTCAAAGGTGGTTGGCCCGATGCGTTGCTTTACTTCAGTGGAAAACCCCCTGAACACTTCGCCAAGCGCGCCGATATAGATCCCCTTTCGGCCCCTCGCCAGCCAATTGATGCCGTTCTGGCTGTTTGTACCGCCAATCCCATAGGCAAAGGATCCGTCAGCCTCGGTGCTTGGCTCAAAATTGTCAAAGGCCCCCAGAGTGGACACCCAGATTGTGCGCGGGCTGGATGGGCTGGCGGCCGCGAAAAAGCTCTGATCATAAATTGATATGGTTTTGGGATACCCATGCCGACCTGACCAGGCGCTTTCGGCAAATCGATAAGTTGGATCATCAACGCAAGCCTGCGGCACAGATTTAATCACGGTGGCTGCGACCAAGTTGGCATTGGTAAATCCGGTGATCTCGACAATGCCCGACCCGTCAGAAACGTGTTTCCACTTTGCGCCGGTGGTTTTATCAACCAGCTGTGTGCCCTCGACGTGGACAGGCGCACTGACACCCGTACTCGCTCCAGCAACCAGTTGATAAACATTCACACCCACGCGCATCTGATCATTGATCGCCACCGCCGTGTTACTCGACCAAAGCGGGATGTTGGTGTAATCGACGGCCGTCATGCGCATTTGCACGCCAACGTGGCTGGCTTCAAATGGATCACCAACGCCTGCCAGATTGATCGCACCCGTCATGGCGGATGCCTGAATGGTGATTGCCTCATCCAGATTTTGGATGCGAAACGGTCCGGATTTGTAATGCGCCGGTGCTATCGTCCAGTTATCAAGCGCAAACCGCGATAGTTTCTGGATCGGGCCAGCGCCATCGGCGAGATAAATAACATCGGCCGATTGCTCCCATTGCAACTGATCCAACCGCGCTTCGGTGTAGGGTGAGGCCAACTCGTAAACCGTGCCAGGCATCCCTGTGACCTCGACCAGCTGGCCATAGCGCCAAACGCGGATCACTCCGTCTGTGAATTCCAAGGTCAGCGCGTCATTGACTGCAAATTCAAAATCCAGAAACCGCGCGCGGTTATTATCTTTGGTGTAGCCCCGAAACAATGTGCCCGGGGCGCGGGTGAAACCACCCTCGCGCATCGGCAAAAAACCCCGCATCGCGCGCACACCTGTTTGAAACCGTTGGTAATCATTGCGCGCATACAAAAACGGCGAAACCTCACCGCTGGAAAAAGCAACCTGGGGCGGGCGAAATTGGGTCATCGGGTCGCCTCGCTGGCCCAGTCACCCTGGCGCGGCTGCCCATCAAGGCGCGTGGCCGATGACATCCCGCGATTGTTCTTGCGGGCCTTTGCCATGAGATCTTCTAGCGCCGTGGTCAGGTCGGCCTTTTTGGTGCGGGTTTTTACCCATTTTGACATCAGCAAAACCGCCAGCTGGGCGGATACGGCCGTTTGAAATGTCGCGGGCAATTTTGCCTCGCCGGTGATCAATCGGGTGTAGCGGATGTCAACGCCAGCCCCCTGATCAAAGCGCAGCATATCCCCGTCCAATCGGTAATTCGCTGTCGCCGGCTTAACCAGTCGCAAGGCCACCGCCTCGCCTGGCATCATGGCCTGATAGGGCAGCTCATCATCGGCAATCTCATGCTCGGCCAGATCAGCTGGGGCCAGGTGCGCAAGGCGGCGCGCAAACGCCCAATCGTGGTCCTCTAGGCACATCCCCAGGGCAATCGGGTACTGCTCGCGGGATGCCTCGGCTTGCGGGCTGTCATCCGCAAAGGAGCTGATTGGCGATAGCTCCATCATCCGCCAGGCTTGGGCAACAATACTTGAAGCTGCGATTGGATCAGGCATAGGTTCAATTATCCAAAACGAAGGTGCATCGAGGCCGGATCAAACCAGCCTCGATGTAGATGCTTGGGGTTAGTGGTAGAGGTGGGCGAGCTGGTACGTCATGGTGCCGGCACCGGTTGCCCCAGCTGCAGCGCTGGCATAGATCCCGATATTGCCGCCAGGGTCTGACGCGATGCCCAGCACTTCCCAAAGACGTTTGGCGTGGTTGGTGTCACCGTTGGCGATCGGGGTGACGATCGCCTCGGTTGCCTTGGTCTGATTGACCAGCGCCGTTGGGTCGGTTTCTGTGCCGATCTGGATCTGGGCAAAACCCCAGGCATCCACCTTGAAAAAGGTTTCTTCAGCCAAAATGCAATCAGATGGTAGATCCATCAGATGATAGGTTGAAAGCGCACTGTCGGCGGCACCATTTGCAACATTGCCGTTTGCAAAGATCTTGCGTGCGGCAACCTCGACCGGATCGGGCTGGCGAACTGACGTGTCCAGATAGTCCGGCTTCAGGTTTGATTTTACTTCTACGACTGCCATGTGAGTGTCTCCTTATGGTCAGTGAATTGGGAAATTTAGAACGGCCGGATCAGGTCCGGCCGTTAAGGGATTAGGTTTCCACGCACTCGACAATGCGCACGCCACCATCTTGGTGGCGCACACAATCAAGCAGTGCATCCGTAAAGACGTAAGGCAGGTTTTTGCGCTCCGGGTTGTTCCAGATATGGCTCTGCAGATCTTGCCAGAAACCAGCGACAATGTTGGACTTGGACCAAAGTGGCACCAGGCGATTGCCTGTAGCGTTAACCGGCACCCGATTGCTGAACATCCAGGTGATGCCCAACAAGCTGGTTGGCCTGCCGCTTTTAATTTGATCAATATCAAACTGGTTCAGATTGACCTTTGTGGCCAATGCAAGGTTCAACAGGTCGGTCTTTTGCTTTGGAGAGATCAGCGAAAAAATTTCATCCTCGGTTTCAAGGCCGAAATTTTCCAGCTCCATCGCCTCGGTCGCCTCACGCAGCTTTTCCGTGTTTAAGCCTAGGCCGCCGTGCGCGATGGTATTGCCAGCCGGCAACGCCGATGCCGCCCCCGGGCGTTTGCCCTCGGTGGCGCGCCCCATAATACCGGTTCCGGTGACCGAAAATGTGCCGTTTGATTTCTTCTCAACGCCCAGAATGGTGTCGAAAATGCCGCGCTCAACCGCCGCAATACCTTTGCGCATTGTGTTGCTGGTCGGATCCATCATTTGCTTAAACGTGTCTTCTTTGAAGATCGTCTTGCCGTGCTCAACTGCATATTCCGGATAAACCAACCAACGCCGCGTGTTATCGGTGCCCAGTTCCGGATTACGCGTGTCGCGGGATTTCCCACGCACATAATCCTCTTCGCCCATCAGATCAGCCGTTGACATAGCTTCGCCTGTTGCGCTGACAATCGTAACAGCATTTCGCAACGGGTTTTGCAGCTGCTGCGCGACCATAACGGCATCGCCCGCATAGGCCAGTTTGTGGTGTTGTTCTACTTGAAGATCAAAGGACATTGGTGCCCCTCCTGTGAAAATTCATCAAAATTTGTGAGTTTTCGGAGGGGTCGCCCGGATATCCGGACCCGCACCTGTCGCTATCGGCGACTGATCGTCGGTACTATTCCCGAAGTCAAACGGACCCAAAAGTGCAGGGTCACCCGTTAGCAAGCACTTGATTCAGATGTTGGGCGTTATGTCAAGAAGTTTATACAACATATGCCCCGCATTTTTTCCACGCGGGGCATATCTAGTTGTTTTTGAGGGGCGTATTAGGCAGAGATTTTAGTAAGATTATCCATAATTGGTTTCAACCGGCTGATCTCGTTTTGATCTCTAGAATTCACCGCCTTGAACCATGCGCCATCTGGACTGCGCATCTGTTCCAACTCTGCGCGCGCCTCGGCGGGCGTTTTACCCAATTCCTTGGCACCTTGAAGGTGGCCAGCCAAACTGTCCTCGCCCATCATTGATGCAAGCTGCGACATGAACTTCCAAGTGTTGGCATCGCCACCTTTTTTGGCGATAGCATCGATCATGTTGAACTGCGCCTCTGCATCCATCCCAGCGGCTTCGGCCACAACACCCATCGCTTGGCGCGCCTCGGCCAGCTTAGCGTCTTTTTGGTCGCCCCAATCAACCTCAAGCGCCGTCATCATTTCCGCGTTGGCAGCCGCCAGGGCATCGTCAGCACCTTTATTTAAATCAAAGTTGTTTTGTGCAAACAACTCGACCAGACGGTTCAAACCTTTACCGCTGATACCCTCCTCATGTGCGATGTTGCGCGCCTTGCCTTCCAGTGCATCATCCCAGGGCATTTCCTTGGGCCAGAACTCTGGCTTATCGACCTCATATTTATCAGCCGCGTCAGGGATGCCCAGCATTTCGCCGTTTTCGCGTAGCCACTCGGAAACGTTCTGCCCCTCTTTGGGCTTGGTCAGCAAATCATTGGGGTTTGCCCCCAGGCGTTGCTTGGCTGATTTTTCCATATCGGTCAGCTTGGCGACCGCTTCCAGTGGATCATCAACCGTCAAACCCAAAGCGGTAAGTGATGTGCGCTGATCATCAGAAAACTTGTCACCTTCCCACCATTTGGCTGCACCTTCGCCAGCACCTTCACCACCGCCACCGCCACCGCCAGCACCTTCGCCACCGCCACCGCCACCGCCAGCACCTTCGCCACCGCCACCGCCACCGCCAGTACTGTCATCTGCAGCCCAGCAAATTTGCATCTTGAAAACATCATTAATGTTCATCGTTTCTCTCCATGAGTTGTTTCATTTCGTTGGGTGTCATTCCGCCTAGAGCGAGAATTTTTATTGCCAGTATCCGCGCGCCTTGTTCCCGCTCCGTCTTGTAGGGATCAACGGGATCAGGGGCGGCTTCGCCATTAACCTGGCGTTCAGCCGGCAGGGTCAATATCCCGCCAAGCCGGATTAAATCACTGGCCAGCTCAGGATCAGCGGCAAAGGCCCGCCGCCACCGTCGCGCCATATCGACAGTGGCGCTGGTTTGGCCAAAAAAGTACTGGATCAGGGGTGTTCGGCTGAAAATCACTGCACCATCCCCCCCATCGCTTCCAGCGCGCCTTCAGGTAATGCGCCTGCCGCCTGCGCCATATCCTTGGCCACACCGCCACCCGCCTGCAGCTGCTGCATTTGCGCAGCCTGCGCCTGCCGATCGGCTCGCCCTTGCGCAATTACATCCGCCTCTTCGCGCGATCGCAGGATCGATGCCGGCAAGGCAGGGCTGGCATCATGCATCGCCTCGGTCAGATCATCTGGCGAGATACGATCACCATATCTCGGATCCATCGCCACCAACGGGCCAAGATCGTTCAAAAAGCTGCGAATGGCCAAACCTTCACGCGCCTTCAGGGCTTGGGTCGCGGCGGATTGATAGCGCACCTGCAATGGCAAGCCTTCAGCTTCAGTTGGCGGTGGTGGGATTTGCCCAGCCCGCCACAGCATGGCAAAACGCCGCTCGACCTTGCGGGCGGCATATTCCTCCATGATGCGATCGGCATGTGGTGCCCAGTTGCGCAACCGCGCTTCTTCAATGATTTGGGTTTCCTCAGTGGTCATGCCGGTTCTGCCCTGCAGGCCCATGACCGAATACTGGAAAACCTCTTTGATTTCTTCCTGCACCTTGCGCTGTTCGGCCTCGGTCACATGGTAGTTGGCCCCGTTGTCCAAGTTTTGGACCATCGGCACGCCGCGCGAATTGACACCGCCGTGAATAACCTCGCCCGGGCGAAACACCCCATTGATCGGGATCGTGTCGCTATCTGGGGCCAGCTTGGTTGGATCAGCCCCATATTGCGCCGCACGGATCTGGGCATCCGTCAACAGGTTGTTCACCCGGGCACTGGGCAACGCAATCATTCCGCCGCCGGTGCCGTATTTCATACCGCTGTCAACATCCCAGCGCATCCAGTAAAACGGCATTTCCTCATAGCCCTTGACCCGCACCAGCGATTTTTCAACCTCACAGGCGGTATAGCTCAACCAGCGTTTGCCTTTTGGACCCAGTTTGCCCTTTTGAAAATCATAGTTCTTATGAACATGCTGGAAAAAATCAAACAGATCCGGTTTGCCATCAGCCGCATAGTCCTGCAGCGTTTTGGGCAGGGCGTCTTTGCCAAATTCCTGCATGGCTGCGCGCGCAGACAGGCGAAACTTGCGCACACCCTCGTCAACACGACCGTGGAAATCAATCCAGACAACGAATTCCGACAATGACAAGGTAACGTCGATGAATTTGCGGTTCATTGGGTCGATCTGGTCATATCCAACCGCATTGCCAAACGCCGAAACATCGGCATATGCCTGATAGCTGGATGGATAGAACCCCGACATCGAGGCGGAAAAGCTGTTCATCACCCGCCGATCCGCCAAATCGAGCCATTCCGCCATTGGCTTCCAAGTATTGAACTCCTTGTCTGGCGTTTGCAGGCCAGCCCACCGTGAGGATGGGTTGGTGATTGCCGAATATACCCCCGCCGCATGGCTGTTGTTGGCCATAATCGGCACGCTGGACAGGGGTTTCTCCAAAGTACGATCGGCAGAATTCCCCATCGTAAATCCACCACGTTGGGGCCGGATCAGGCCGGAAATATCCTCCCAATTCCGTTCAGACCGGGTGCGCTCTGGATCAGCCTTGCCCTCATCCCAGCGCGCAATCGCCGCCACCGCGCGATCGTCATTTTCCATAATCGGGGTCTGCTTCACGATGCCACCCCGCCCATTGTCGCTGTGGCGGCTGGAATGCCACTTGCACTCGTCAACACATTGGCGGCGGCACCTGCCCGTCTACGGCGCAAGCGCGCCTCAACATCCGCTTGCCGTGTGGCCTCGGTATTGTCAGTGGCCGCAACGCGGGCAGCTGACACCTTTGGGGTTTTAGCAAAGCACATTAGTGATCTCCTTTTAGATCAGGGTTTGTCCAGGCGAATTGGTTAAAACTTGCTGTGCCGTGGCCACCAAAGCCAGGCATATTACACTCGAAATCAAAGCCGATTGCCGTCAGAAACTTTGCAGCGGTCGGATGGCCCGCCCAGCTGCGCGCTTCAATGCGATGAATGCCAACTTCGGTGCAGAACGCGGGCATTTCGTGCTTTATGGCGATCGCAACATGGATCAGGGCGCGGCGATACTTAATATGATTGCAGGCCAGCATGGCCGCTTGTGCCACCCCCGCCTGCCCGGTGTTGCCCAGCACCAAAACGGCGAATGGGGCCCCACCATGTGCAGCATCCAGCGCCAAAATATGCGATAAGACCCCATGCGCTTGTGCGTTCCGCCAATCGGCAAACAGCGATAGGTGATCAGTGGCCACCCCGCGCGTCAGCTCGGCCTCGATCTTGTCGTGCGGATCAAGCGCACGAAACACCGCAAGGGACAGGTTGTTGTCATAGGGTCCTATCTGGATCATGACAGGACCATCGGGTGCGTGACCCCCAAAATAAATGCCACCAACGACACAAAGGGCGGGCCAACCATCAACAACATATGGGCCGTGACGCTAACTTGGCGCAATGAACTTGGGTCGGTGACAGACAAAGCTGCCATCACATATGTGATTAAAACGCCTGCAAACGCGACCAATAAACCAACGACAAAGCCGCCCGTCATCAATCCCAAGGCAAAGCAAACCAACGCACCGGCCGCATTCATCAAGATTAAGGTGGAAAACGTCATTGTGCCAAGTTCACGAACCACATTAACAGCCATCTGCTCGCTATCTGTGAGCTTCAACCCCGACATCACGTAGCACCCTTCACAAGGGCGCGACGGGCAGCATTGCCCCAGTTGATCAGGGCAGCATCCATACCGCCTTGGGCGCGCGCATCGATGCCGGCAAGTTTGATGTATGTGAACCCGTTTTCTCTGGTGGTGGCCTTCATGCCTTCCTCGGTTTCCAGTCGGTGCACCAGGTTGGTTTGGTTTCGGCCGCGATAGCGCCCGATCTCGTCAGCCAGCGATTGCAGCTTTTCCATATCAGGTTTTTTTGCCGTTTTTGGTTTGGGTGTTGCGGCAGTCTTTGCCGTTTTTGGTTTGGTCGCTGTGGTCGTTTTTGCCATTTTATCGATCTCCATAGGGGTTAAGGATGTCATATCCAGATTTCAGGCCACTTGGTTTTTGCCCTGGCATAGACGACCTGCGGTTGTGCCCCATTTGGGGTGATGATTTGCCAGGGAACGTGATGGGGCTAACACCGTCGCCACGTAGCTTGGACAGGGCCACATATTGCAGCGCGTCCATCACGTTGGCCTCGGTATAGCTTTTGTCGGGGATCTTGCGTTTGTCGCCGCTCTTATCAACAGCATCGGTCCAGACATACCGCGCCTCGAAGCCACGGATCAGGAATTTGCAGCTTGGATCGATCAACAGTCCAGGCTCGCCCGCGTTGACATATTCCAGCGGGGCGCGGATCGCCTCTAGGCGGGGCTGGATCCGGTTGGTGCCGATGGTTTGCGGCCGGATGTGAAAACCCGCGGTTAAGCCGACCAGCCTATTCCATGTCTCGTTTTCATCAGCCGCGATCGACGCGCCCGCCTCGCCCGCCATATCGCCATACCCGCACTCAATCAGCATGCCGGCAAACCGATCCTCCAGTAAATCAACCAGTTTGCCGCCAAAAACCTTGGCCAGCAGGCGCTCGCGGGGCAGGTGCAGCTCGGCATAGACCCGCCAATGATAGGGCGGCTTGAATTGGCAGATCACGGCCGCACCCTTGAAGCCTTGATCCAGCCCAATCAGCAAAGGCAATTCGCGGATCAGCTCAAGCGGGCCATCAGAGACATGGATGCGGCGGTTGAATTCACGGATAAACACCGGATCGCCAACACGTATGTTGGTGACCTTGTTGTAAACCATGCGTTTGACCATATCGCCACGGCCGGCCAGCTTCATGGTGGCGATCTGGCGCGGGTAATAGCTGGGCGATAGGTTTTGCAGGTTCTCACAGCCCGCATCGCCATAGCCTGGCTGATTGTAGAACTCTATCAGGATTGCCGACACGCCATCGGGCAGGTCTTTTGACAGCTCCTCAGCCATGCGCTTGCGCTCGTCTTCGTCGTGGAAAACGGTAAAGGTCCAGTTTTCCTCGTCCGGCGCGTTCATATCGCCCAGCATCTGGCCATAGGACTGCGCATCGATCGGTAATCCGGCAAAATGATCACGGGCGGGCCAGCGATCGATCCGGCCAATACCCACGGTCAGGATGTCCACCGGCATGGTGTCCATTTCGTTCAGCACAATATCGGTAGTCTGCACGCCGCGCATGCTGGCGATGATGTCGTCACCAAAGGCCATGAATTCCGCGATAAACTCGACAGGGCCGTAATCATCCTCAAAGTTGATAACATGGGTCACTGGGTCACCACGACCACCCGACCACTTTCCCAGCTCTTTGGGGAAGGTTTCCAGATAGCTGGGGATCGTTGTGGACCAGAGCTGCCGGTAGGTTTCCCGAATGAACAGAACCTTGTAAAACCGCCGACCGGATGTGCGATGCCCGCGGGCCTTCCATTCCGCCTCTTCGGACGGCTCAATATCGACCCAGCCACGCCCATCTATCCAGACCACACGTGCCTTTGAGCTGCGCGGCATTTCAATTGCCCGACGCAGGCGCGATTTCATCACCGTTGTGGTTTTACCCGACCCAACAGGCCCCTGAATGCCGATCACATCGGCGTTTGACCAATAGCACGCCTCGGATATGGGACCAGGGAAACTGGCCGCACCCAAATCTGGAAGGTTGCCTTCTGCAAAATCACCCTCTAGGCTATCGATTGCCTCTTTCGCCAACATCCCTTGCAAATCATCAAGCTGTTGAGCTGAACCCCCCCCCACCCCTTCAGTAGGTGCCGACCAGCGCACCCCCAGACCCCAACCGCAAAATTTAACAATCGCGCTCATTTTTGAACTCCGGACATGGCCAAAATAGTGAATGGGGTCACAGAGACCCCTCTCCACCTTCGGGGCAGGGGTGCCCCCGGGGGGGTCGAAGGCGCGGACGCCAGCACGGTTTGGGCCGCAGAAACGAGGCGTAGCAACTGATTTTCAATCAGTAGGTTGGCAGCTTTTTTGCCCTGCATTTTCAATAACTTACTCATTCCGTCCGACTTTCTGCGTCCGACTTTTCTGGATCGCATTCTGTAACCTGTTGATTTTGCTCATTATTTATTGCGGCATCCAAGGGCACCATTCTTTGGCCTTGCACTGGGTTGATCACGCGCGCTGCAGATGCTGGATCCGCAACCGCTGGCGCGCCTGGCACGTTGATCTGGATCGCCTGCTGCACGGTCACGTCCGGCGTGGCTTTTGGCGCGCCGTATGGCAGCAAAGCATCCGCAGCACGCAACTGGATGGTGAAAATCTGGGTAAACAGGTTCACCCGCTGGGCACCGGTTGGCTTGGCCGGATCGCCCTTGGTGCCAGCTGCACCAGCATATCCCCACAGCATCACCCGCTCGGTCGCCTGCATCGCGGTCATAATCGCATCGTCGCTGCTCGCCAGCCCAGCCATCTGCGCCAGCACATCCTCGGGCATCTGGTATCCCTTGTCAGCCAGCCACTCGCGCATCTGATTGCTGACCTTGTTTTTGGATCCCTTTTGCCGACCGGCTGGCTTGTCCTGCACCAGATCGACCGCGCTGCCATCTTCGTCCGGCAGGAACGTCAGCTGCTCGCCCGCCTCGCGCGCATCGCTGATCCGCTTGGCCGCCTCGACTGCATCCTGTTCAAAGCTGTTTTTCGCCTTTGCCATGCTAAAAACCCCCTATTCTGTTGTTTTTCAAGGGGTTAGATGTAACTAAGCTGCCAGCCGTGACAAAATCACGAATTTCACGCAAAAACGTCACGGCATTTGTCATGGGCAAACCAGTGTTTTCCCCGACACTTAACCCCTTTTTTTTATGGTTTAAGAGGAAAGGAAGGAAGGTAGCCGTGACGCCGTGACGCCGTGACACGCATTTCCTCATGTGCGCGCGCACAGGCGCATGCGCGCGCGCACCCGCGCACACGGGAGACGGGTTTTTGAGCGTCACGGCGTCACGGGCAGGGTTAAATCTTTGATATAATTGAGAAACCACCGTGACAAATGACGTGACAAAGCCGTGACGGTATTTTGAAAACGTCACGGCCCAGACCCAAAGCCAAAAGCATGGTCGCGCCCAAATATTGGCACCAAACGGGGTGCGGGGGAAGCGCAAAGTATCAAGCTGGATCAAAGGGTTACCAAAAAGATTAAGCATCAAACATATTCCCCCGTGTCTGAGGCGGGATTTGTACCGGTGCTGGTGTCACCTGCATCCCCGCGACTGTTCGGGAAGGTCATCATGCCGCTGATCGATGTCATCGGGATTTCTACGCCGCGTGTGCTGATCCCTTGCAGCGTTTTGGCGCGCGGTGAGGTTGTTGCCCCGTCAACGCGCAAGGCCGATTGTTTCCAGCTGCCACCGGCCCAGTCCGAGCCTTTGAACAGATCATTCAGGCCAGCGATCTTGGAGTTGGCGATGAACAGGCTGGCACTTTCGCGCACGCCAGTGACGCGCAAACCGACCCGCGCAAGGGTCTCGTTAGCCTTGTCGCGCCGGCGCTTCAGATCCTCGGCCGTTGGGTCCGCGCGCTGGATGCCGTGCAGGTTCTCAGGGGCGCTTGGCAGGCCGCCAGCCACCATGATCCACTGCGCGACCGTGAAATTGTCACCACGGCGGTTTAGATCGAGCGTCTGGGTCTTGAGGTGTAGCAACATCGCCGCAGCATCGTCCTGAATATCGGCGCGGCTCAGGGTGTGGGCCTCTGCGATCAAACGAACCCAGTATTCCAATTTCTCGGCGTTTGGCATTTCGGCGCTTTCGGCCATATCCGCCATCGAGATCACAACTTCCCAGTTGTCGGCATCACGGCCTTGCACACCAACACCAGCCAACGCCTTGCGCCACAGGGCCGTGCGTTTGGCAAATGTCGGCCAGCGATCGATCAGATTGCGCTTGAACACAGCGCCACGGGCGCGCCATTCGGATGGCACCAGGCTAAGGGGTGCGGCGTCAGCCGGCAGGCGGTTCAGGTTCAACTGGATCAGGCGTTGCACGTCCTGAGGCTTCATCGCGCCAGGTATCAGGATGCTTGAGAAAAAGAAGGCCGAAAACACCTTGCCGCTGGATCCGGATTGATCCGAGGATCCGCGCACCCATTCGCCGCCGGTTGATGCGATCCGCGCCAGGGCAATGATGTCGGAATTTTTGCTGGATCGCTCGTCGGTGTCGGGTTCGCGCTCGTCCAGGCTAACCGGCAATGACGAATGGCCCAACCGGCTGGTGATGCCGGATTTGGTCGGATCCTCGGATGCAATCACACCATCGGGGCCATGCATCAAGTTGATCAGCTCTTGCAGTGCCGACTTGCCTGACCCAGCGCCACCTGTGCCCCAGAACGTCGGCCGCCACTTCAAGGCACCGCCCAACATCTGCACGCCCGTCATGCCCATGGCTATCATCGGGTCCAATTGTGGGCGTTGCCAGTTCCAAGTCTCCAACGCCCCCATGAATTCACGCACAGGATCTTCACCTTCGCCGCCATCTGTCGCGGGGGCTGGGATGGCAGGGTAAGCCGGATAGATATGGCGGCCGTGCTTGCCAGGCTTGTGGATCTCGCCGCCGATCAGCAACTCATTGCCCATATGATAGACCAGATCGCCGTCTTCGGTGGTCCACGCCCCAACACCGCGCACAGCATTGGACGAATTGAACGGCCCTAACTCCGAACTGGCCATCATCATGGCGCTGCTGGCCTTATTTTGATCAAAAATCTCCGGTATTTTCTCCATAATCTCGTGTTCGTTCATCCTCCAGCGCGGAAAATTATTCCACAAAAACGGAATATCCTTGCCAAACAGAATATTGATCGAAGAAATGTCGTGCTTGGTGATGTCGCGCAGCTGGCCCCATGTGTCCAAATAGTAGCTGTGCCCATCACGCACGCCCAACGGGGTGACGGGGCAATTGTCGGCTATTTCGCCCGATTTGCGCCCTGCGCCACCACCACGGCCGGTTGATCGACCGCCGCCGCTCTTTGGTGGCTTGCTGGTGGATTTTGCGGCTCCAGCGGGTTTTTTTGCGCCGCCCTTGGATTTGGCGGCCGGCTTGGGATTATCCAACTCGTCGCGCAGCTTATCTTCCATCGATTTTGACCGCGCAGGGGCTTTCTTGGTGGTCTTTTTTTTTGCAGTCGTCGCAGGTTTTTTGTCGCGCTTTTTGGCGGCCGCACGGGACGGCACAAGTGATTTTTTTTGATCATTTAGCCAGGACATATCGTCCGTGTCGGCATCGGGTGTTTCAGCCACGGGTATTCCCCCATATTGCTATTTCATTGGGGTGCAGGCGCTCAACATGATTGTTGGATTGCGGATGGTCTGGACCATAGGTGCGATAGCATTCCTGATCGGCGAAAACCTCGTTAACCGACCAACGTGCCGCCGCGAATTGGCGGGCTTCAATGGTATACTGCAGCTCGAAAACCCAGTTCTGCAGTTGTGCCACAACGGCAGAGTTGAATGCCGCATATTTGTAAACATCGCGCACAATTTTGGGCAGTTCATCATAGGCACGCATCATGGCCGCGCCACTTTCCGGAACCATGAATTCCGCAGTGCCTTGGGCGTTGTGGGTCATAGGAGCGCCTCAAACAACCGCACGAACTGCGCTGCAGCGGCCGCGCATAGAAACATCTGTTGCCAGTAGACCTGCCGATCTGCACGAGCGTCGCAAAACAGATCAAAATTGTAGTGCGCAATTCGGACAGCTTCAGTTTTACTGTTTTCCTGCGCCTCGATCGCATTGGCTGCTTTGCGCGCATCATCGGCTGTCATTGTAACAGATACATTTGTACCCATAGCGGCATAAGTACGCAGCGATTGCGCCAAGGTCAGGCATAAAGGTAACGTCATGTCTGCACCTCCAATGCGCGCTCTTTGGCGGCATTCAGGGTGTATAGATCGGCTTCACTCGCATGGCGGGCCTTGGCTTTATAGGCGGCGCTGATCACTTCGACCGAGGCCGTGGGGCTGACTTCCAGCACCTCGAACCACTGTTTTGCCATTGGGGGTGGTGTGGTCATGGCGTCGGGCGGTGGCAAGGCAGTGAAGCCCTCGAACATCTGGTCAATCACCTCATGCGCGCCCCAGCGCTCGATGCCGCGCATCGCCTCGATGGTTTTGCCCAGGGCGCGGATGTTTTCCCACAATTCAAGATACCGATCGCAGGCAAAGGACCGTTGCCGCTTTTTGTAGGTGAACCAGATTGCTGCCCCCGTGTCGTCAATCGCCCGATAGCGGGCGTAGGGCAGCCCGTCTTGGCGAAGTGGCACGTTGGTGGACAACACCGCATTGGTGCCGCCCAACAGCTCGACTTCGCGCATCAGATGACGCTGGGCTTTGTCTTGACTGACATCAAAGCGGGATTGCTCCATTTGATAGTTGTGGGTGCGCGGGATGTGGTCGGGCCATTGCAGGGGATAGGCTTGGGTCATACTGGCACCTCATCTGGCACCAGCTCATCATGTCTGTCGCGGATCAGTTTCACGAAAAGCTCAAACCGGTCTGCAATGTATTTTGCTGCTGCAATGTCTTGCGAAAGAAGATCGCAGGCATTGTCGAGCAACATTCCCCTTTCAAGCCCCTCGGCCAGTTCGAGCCAAATCTCTCGAGCGAAGCCACCATCCTCATTCATAGCCTCGGTGATCGCCTCGGCCGAAATTTTCGTTTGGACAAAACCACTCAAACCCCACCCTCCTCTTCATCACGCGCCATCATCAGCGCGTCGTTTAAGTCTTTGCCGCCGTAGGTGTTGTGCCAGACGGGCAAAACCTTGCGCCCCTGCTCCTCAAATGCCGCGACCGCTTGATCAATCGGGCGCATTTGTTCGGGATCCGGATCATTGTCGGCGATGATCACCACCTCGGAAATGTTCGGCGGCAGGCGCATAAACTGGATGTTGCCCAGATCAATGGCGGCGGCGACCCGCACGGCGGGGTTCAGCACGGCCATGCTCAGGGCGTCCTCGATGCCCTCGGCCACATACAGCCGCGAGCCTGGCGGGGCTTTGTTCAGCGACACGCCCTTGCCACCGCGCGGGCCCGTGCCGGTCCATATCCGGATGTATCCATGCTTTTTGCTGCCCCAAAGCAATTTGGCCTTGGGCACCCGCAGTTTGATCCAACTGCCGGCCTCGTCTTGCTGCAGGTAGGTTTTATGCACGCCCAGAAATTCGGGTGGGGTGCCATCGTCATTCCAGCCGGAATAGATCGCGGCGACCATGGCAGGGTGATCGCCCTGGATCACTTCGCCGGTCTTTTTGTCACGGTAGTAATAATGCAGGTTCGGGTGATACCGCAGAGTGTTGGGGGTGCGGCCCAACCGGTCCAGCCCTATGGCGCGGCCGGCCAGATAGCCGGCGACGGGGGTGCCTGTCAGATCAGGCTGGGCGGATAAATACATGGCTTGCGCATCGCGGCCGCGCTGCATGCGTTTGATGGCGGCCTCTTCGGCATCGACCTCTTGGCGTTGTTTAGCCCTTGCCTCTTGCTGCAGGCGGATTTTGCGCGCCTCTGGGGTTTCGTCCACCATGCCCAAAAACCGTTTGGCCTCGGCCAGCGCCTCTTTGCGATCGCAACCCAAAACCATCTGGATCAAATCCAGCATGTCGCCATGACTGCCCAGCACCTCGTCGCGCCAGCGGCCAACGTAATCGCCGCGCGTGGACACGTAAAAGCTGCTTTTACTGGTATTGTCGCGGGACGGGTTGTTTGTCCAATACCGCCCCGTGCCATCCACCGGACCACCACCAGGCGCATATCTGCGGGCCACGTCCTCGGGACGGGCCTGCAGGGCGGCGATGATGTCGGTGAAGCTGGGCTGTTGCATTGTGGTTAGAGCGCCTCTAGGCGATCAATCATGCGCCGGATCCGGTCATTGCACTGATCCAAAACCTCGATGCGTTGTGCAATTGCGCCAATCTGTCCAGGGCCGCCGTCAATTAACAGCCGTTCTTCTTCGACAAATCCCTCTTCGCCATAAACATTGACGACAATTGCACCCAAAGCGCAGCTAAATTCCCAGGCTCGATGTATCTGGTTGTCGAGCGCATCGAGGACGTTGCCCAGATTTGGGGGCAGGGCGGGTGGCTCGGGATGCGCCAGTCTTGATGCGCCGGTTGTTTCATGTGTTGCTGCAAGCATTTTCAGTCTCCGTTGTGGTTAAGCGTGCCCAAGGCGACGCGCGCGGCGTTTGGCTTTGCGCCTTGCCGATTTGCGTTTCATTTGGGCACAGGTGGTTTTGCTCTTTGGTCCCGATCGGGATCCGCCGCCGCTGGGGGTTGGCATGAAATCCAGCATTGATTGCTGGCTCTGGGCCAAGCTGAAAACCGGCGATCCAAAGGCCGTTTCAATTGCAGCGAATGTAGCGCCTAAGAAAAGGTGCTTTTTCATATAGCGACCTCATACCAATCATCGGCCATCACATCACCCATGCTGGGCTGCCAGACAGTGATAACACCATCAGCGCGATGCAGATCGATGTGCGGGGCATATGTCACCTCGGTGCCCTGACCCAAAATAGATGTCAGCGGTTCGCGGTTGACCTTGAAGTTGCTGCCGGCCACCAAAAAGACAAACATGCCGCTGCCATTCCAGCCATCACGCGCGAAGCGCTTACCGGTTTTGATTTGTGCCAGCGCATCGCTGAAATTCAAAAGTAGTGGTTCCATTTTCAGTCTCCGTTTTGATGTGGGTTGCCGGTTCAATCGTGCGAAAGGTAGGATTTCACGACCACCGGCTGCGTTACCCCGCGCCCAGAGGGCTGGCCCACGGGGGGTTGGGTTATTGGGCCGCGCCGCGCGATACCCAGCTGCGCAACACCGTCACAACGGCCGCCTGCGCATCGATCGTCACCTCGGGCAACAACAAGTTCCAGCGCGCCTTACAATCACGCGCTGAACGCTTCACGGCTGCGGCGGCTTGATCAAACCCCTCGCCGCCCACCAAGGTCTCGACCAGCAACAGATCACGCTCGGGTGACCAGGCCTTGACGAAAGGAATGTTGTCCAAACGGACTTCTGTTTGGCGTTCCAACAAGGACCAACCTGAACAATCAACGTCTGGGGCTGCAGGCGGGGTTGGTGCCGGTTGTGGCGTTGGCTCTGCTAGCGGCATTGGCGCGGCAAGCCCTTTGCCGGTCGGGAATTTGTCGCGGTTTCTTTGGATAAAATTGGCAACCTGCTTTGGCTTGCGCTTCATAATTTCAGCAATGCGGGTGGCTTTGTTGCCTTGGCCCCACAACTTGATCATACGCGCCACGTCTTTTTCGGAGAAAACTGCCCGCTTCCCGTGGTGCGTTTCGGCAGGGGGTGGGGCAGCTGCAGCTGGATCGGGTTCTAGATCACCGGCAATCTCTTCACGCAGGTTTTTGATCATCAACTTGGTGACATCAAGGCCGCGATTTAACGAGGCCGCGATATCGGCACTGCCCTGACCGTCACCCAACATGGTCAAGCAAGTGCCTATTTCATCATCGGACCACTCGCCAGTGACGTGATCGGCAGGCTGTTCCTGCGTTGCCATATCCATTGGCTCCATAACAGCCTCGACCTCGGACATATCGACCGGAAATTCGACGGTTTTGTATTCTTCTTCGCTGCCCCAATCGATGCCTATAAATTCATAATCATTGCCAACAATGACAGTTTTCTTGCCGCCATTTTCATATGTGATCACATCGTCTGGCTCGACCTCGACACGCAACGTCACAAAGCCATCCGCGAATTCCAGGGTTGATTTTAGAACGCCCTCGCCTTTGATCGAGCTTTGAACATCTTCCATCCGACCAATGGCTTTGCGGCCCGACTGGGCAAACAATGTGCGTTGATAAAGACGTTGCTTTGCGGCTTCCAGTTTATAACTCATGCGGCTTCCTTTCCAGATTGTTTTTCGGCTTCCCTTGCGGCGCGAATGCTGTCCATCGACAGGCCCAAACGCTAGTTTGTGAATGCTGCCAGTGATTGGTTGATTTGAAACGTGGCGCGATGCCATTGCGACCCGCGCCCGTGTTCAGACGTGATCAGGTTTTCGGCCCAATCGGCCAGTGGCTCAATGTAGTGATGCGCGCGATTTACATGCGGCAAAACACGCTGGATAATTTCCAACTGCATCCTTTGATCCTCGGGCCGTGCAATCACTGGCAGCACCAGCGACATCAGCGCATTGACCAGCACTTGGTCATAAAGGTTCAGGTTCAAACCGGTTTCGGTCATCTAAAAGCCCCCGTAATCAGCGGCAAAATCGTCCTGCAGCGCATCGTTGTTGTTTTCCACGATCACCACCTGGTGCAGGGTCTCGCCCCGGGCAAACAGCGCGTCCGGATCCCTGCAAACCAGCGGGTAATGGGTGGCAAATTCCATGATGGCCCGAAACAGCGGCTGATCAGACGTCAGATATTCCTCGGCCTTTTGGCGCAGGGCATCGACCGTCTCGGCATCCAGCGATCCTATCTTGGCGTTCATGGCCACGGTCAGCGCCTCGGATTTGACGGCGATTTTGGGGGAATAACTCATGCGACCACCCGAAAAATTAGGGGCGCGACCAACATCAAGACGGCATCAGGAAACCGTCGAGTTGATCGCGCCGTTTTGCCAGCCACCGCCGCGAGGCCAGACAAAACACGCTGCGGCAACACGCAAGAAGCGCAGCGATGGGAATTAAAAATGGCGCGAACGGTGACCTGGGGGGGGCGTTCGCGCCAGTTAAGGCTACGCAACGAGGCGCGCAACCAAGGCACCTGATCGGCAAGGGAGAAGTATGCCGATCGGGAATTCATTCTGCAGCCACCATTGGGGTGGAAGTTGTGGCGTCCATTTGGGCAACCAGCGCATCGATCTCGGCGCTGTCAGCCCCGAAAATCAGATGGTCAGCGGTCAGGGGGATGTTGTTGGCTTTGGCGTGGCTCAGTAATGTTCGTTGAATGATGGTTGAGGGCAGATCGCCCGCATCCCGACCCTTGGCTGCATTGCGCCAATGATATGGTGATTTTACATCACGCCCAGCAATTGGACCCAAAATGTCAGGCAGGCCAATCAGCCGTTCGCATACTTCTAATGGTGTAAGGTGTCTACTCATGCCGCTAGATGTAGTGCCACACAATATGCAAGCGCAATACTTTTTTTGTGATTTTTGCAATTTGTTTTGTGGTTGAGAGTGCCTACTTAGTGAAAATGGATGATAAGTGGTTTAAACAACGGCAAAAAATCGCGGGCGTTACCGCCGATGAAATTGCATTAAAGATGGGGCGGGATCGCTCGATCGTTTCGCGGATATATACAGGTCGCCAAAAAATGACAGTGGAGTGGGCCAAGGCATTCGCCAAAGTGCTTAATGTTTCGCTGGATGATGTGCTGTTACATGCCGGCGTTCTTGACGCTCCCGAGGCCCGTACAATAAAGCCCGGGCTTTCCGACGGTGACGCCGCCCCGTGGGTGGGTAAGGGGGGCGAGGCCCAAAGGATCGACGCGATAGCCACCGTGTTTGGCGGCGGCAAACCTGGTATTGATGTTTGGCAAGTCCAATCCGCCGCCATGACCCTTAATGGTCTAATAGCAGGGGATTTTCTGCTGGTGGACAGCCATCAAAGCGAGACCTGCCGCGCTGGTGACGTGGTGATAGCCCAAATCTACGATTGGCAAACCGGCAGCGCCACCAGTGTTATTAGACGATATGAACCACCCGTGCTTGTTGCGGCCAGCACCGCCCCTGAAGATCAGCGCGTGCTGGTGGTGGACGGCAACAACGTTGTGATCAAGGGCAAAGTGATTGCCAACTGGAGGGCATAGTGGGCCGGTCTTTTGATGAAAGGATTGCCGAAGCAGTCGATCAAATTTCCACCGCGCGCTCCAATCCTAAGTATCGATCCAGCGCTGACAGATTGGAAATTGCAACCGAAAATTTAGTAAGCCTCATACGGGCCAAATCGCAAATTCCAGTTTGGTGGTGTTGGATTATTTTGACGCCGCTCTTAGCTATATCCTATGAGATGCTGCCCTTTCATCACTATGAATACCCTGAAGATGATCCTTGGCGAGCGTGGGCTTATACTGGAATTATTTTAGCCCCACTCTTACCCGGTATGCTGCTGCAAAAACGGTATGAAAAAAGGCTCCTAGGCCGCTACGCGCAGTGGGTGAAATAGATATCCTTGTCACTTATTTTGTATTTTTCACATTTTTTGAGTTGACAGTGTGAGGTATTAGAACCTACCTCTTGTGCAAATAACATGCACAGGAGGCAAAAATGCAGGCAAGAAACCCACAGAAAATACCACTGGCCCACGCCGGCCCAATCAATGACGCACTGCTAGAGCAAGTAATCTTTGCAGCGCGCGACGCCCAGAACAACGAAGTCAGCCATGATGCTGGCACGTTGTTGATCATGTGCGCTGCCCCCCTACTTGAAGAATTGCTGCAGTATCGCCGCAAAATGGAAGTGATCGCCGATCTGGCCAACACGGCCAATGTTGTGCTGTTACGTCCGGACACAGGCCAATGAGCGTGCCGCGCATGAACGCCGATCAGGCCACTGGTTTCCAGCTGGCCTGTGACGCAATGGCGCTGGAAGGCGTGATCATGCAAGACGCCACCCACCCCGACCATTGCGCCATGACACCGACCCAAGCCTATCAACAGGCGGGCAAGCACATGGTCGAATTCGCGGGCCACCTTGCCGCAACGGCGGATAATCCAGACGCCCAAACAGGCACCTAACCACCTGGGCGGGGCCGCCCGCATGTGCCTTTTCCACATGGCCCCATCACCACTCACCCTCATGCGCGCAGGCGGCGCGTATGAGAAACACCCAAAAGGAAATCGAGCAATGGCTTCCAACCCCCTTTTCATCACAGCTGACGAAGTGTCCGACCTGATCGGCACATCATCGGGGCGCGCATTTCTGCGCCAACGCAAAGACCTCGAAGACAATCACGGCTTTCCACAGCCGATGCCCACCTGCCAAAGCCCGCTGATCTGGCGCGCCGCGCAAATCAACAGCTGGGTGCAAGAGCAAGGCAGGCCGCAAACTGCAACACCTGCAGCCGCAAACGGCAACGTGTTCTTGCTGCGCGAGGCGGCCAGCGCATGAGCACACTTTTGAACGTCCACCTTGATGACGACACCCAAGCCATTCTTGAATACGCCGCCCGCCACACAGGCTGTACGGCGGTGCAATTGGCCGAAATAGCCGCTGCTGAGGCCGCGCTTGATTACGCCCGCGGCAAGGGCATTTCATATGACCCAAAAACGGGGCAGGTCAAGTGAGCGAACGCCCCATCACATCCAAGGTCAAACGCCTGCGTCAACGCCAGCGCAAAGATGGTACCTGGGCGATCTGGTGGGAACCCGAACCGGCTGTAAAGGCACTTGGCTTTGACCGTGTCGATCTGGACCCTAACCGCCCCACCTGGTCAAAGCGTGAAGCAATCAGATTGAACCAAAACGTACATGATGTCCGCTCAGGCATCAGCCCATCAGCCCACCGCGGTTACACCATCGATGATCTGATCGCAAATTATCGGCAAAGAGAACTGCTCAAAAAAGCGCCCAAAACACAAGCCAGTTACAACGGTTTGCTGAACCTGATCTCAAAAAAATGGGGCAGTGTACTGGTCAGTGCATTCACCAAACCAATCCTATTTGTTTGGTATGAGGCCCTGTATGACAAAAGAGGGCCGCGTCAGGCAGAAGCCCTGATCAGGATGATGTCGGTGCTGTTTTCCCGTGCTGAGCGGATCGGCTGGCGTTATGACAACTCCAATCCTTGTTTCAGATTGAAAATGGAAACGCCCAAACGACGTACCCGCTGCGCCAATTGGGAAGAAATAGATGCGCTCTGTGCTACCGCCTTGTCGATCGGATCCAGATCGATGGCCACCGCAATCAAACTGGCGGTGTTTCAAGGCCAGCGCCCAACCAATATTCACACTGCCAAGTTGGATGAGTTTAACCAAACCACCCTACCGATCGATGGCGGCGGGCAGGAAACAGTCTGGATCTGGTCCTTGCTGCGCACCAAACGCAACACCAAAGGCGTGATGCGTCTGCACCCCGAGGTCTCGCCCCTGGTCGCGGGGCTGATCGCCAGCGCCAAAGAAGGCGAAGCCCGCCTACTAATCGATGAAGTAACCGACGCGCCTTATTCCGATGATTTATTTTCCAAACGCTTTGCCCAAGTGCGCAAAATTGCAGCTGTGGAAATGCCCAGCGTCAGCACCCTGAAATTCCGCGATTTCCGCCGAACCTTTGCGATGTTCGCCCGCGAGGCCGACATTCACAAAGATGATGTGGCCGACGTTCTTGGCAACTCGGCCGCCACCGATTGGCAGCTGGGTGAAACCTACATGCCAACCCAATTTGCAACCGCAAGCCGCGCCGTGATGTCAATCAAACGGCCCGCAAAACCTAATAGGAAAAAAGCATGAACGCTCAATCACACCCAATTCGCCTTGAAGACAAACACGTTGGCACCCAAATAAAGGCACGCCGCAACACGCTGGGCCTGACACAAAGCAACGTCGCCGAGGCGCTTGGCCTCAGTTTTCAGCAGCTGCAGAAATACGAGACCGGCCACAATCGTGTCAGCGCCTCCAAGATCTGCGATCTGGCGACAATCCTGCACTGCAAACCCTCGTATTTCTTTGAAGGCATCGGCGAAGACATCCAATCCGACGTACCGACCAACCACAAGGAAGCCGTGATGTTGGATTACATGCGCGGTTTGAAAGATGAACCTCTGCGCGCATTGCTGGAAATTGCCAAACACATCGCCGACGCAAATGCCCATCTGCAACCAATCCTGAAAGAAAAGGGCGCGGGTAAATGAGCTATGAGGTTTCCGGATCCGGCTTCAGCTGGCAGGTTGTCGATGCCGATGGCGCGCCGCGAGGCAAACCCTTCAACAATAATTATAGCGCGCAAGAATGCGCAAAACGCTTTGCTAAACAGGATCAAATCCGCACCCGCGCCTGCCTGTGCTGCAGCAACGATTTCAAAAGCGAAGGCCCGCACAACCGCATGTGTCCGAGGTGCCGCCAAATGAGTGAGGGGATGATGTGAGCCATATTCGCGTTGGGCGCGTTCCAAAATCACAAAAGAAACGGCTTCCCTTTCAGAAACGCCAGGGCCGAATTGAGCTTGTTGCCCGCAAAAACGTAAATGTTGATTATGGAATTTCCTATGATCGCCAGCGTGGGCACCGTGTGTTTTTCAACTACGCTGATACCCCAATGTTCAAAAATACTTGGGGACCAAAGAGCTTACGGGATTGGGCAAACAATATTGATACGAGCCTAGATGAACACCGAGTATGGCGCGTCATTTGCTTGCAACAATGTGATTTAGCTGATGATATGAACCGTAGATGGGAAGCCGCAGGGCGACCGTCGCAAGGCGTACCGGAACCGAAAGGGACATTGCAGTGATGGAAACCTACATATTCGGCCTTACGTTCGTGGTCGTGTTTTGCGCG
>Ga0209345_10000521_pt1 | contig 48848 bp, 50 predicted proteins | sample Cruoilmetagenom7_FD_187294 | JGI IMG/M metagenome (GOLD analysis project Ga0209345, IMG submission 187294) | Oil polluted marine microbial communities from Coal Oil Point, Santa Barbara, California, USA - Sample 7 (SPAdes) (version 2) | ecosystem: Environmental > Aquatic > Marine > Oil seeps ... | reverse complement strand
TGTGATATTATATTGTTGCTTCATCTACAATATTTTTAGCAATATTTTCACTATAGTTATCTCTAAACATATGTAATGATTGTGCTATATAAGTTAAATTACCTAATTTGATATTTTTTATATTGATTTTTAAATCCCCTATGTCTTTTAACTTTTCAATAATTTTTTCTAATAGAAAATCACTATAACATATTGAACCATACATACTATATGGTAGCCCAACAATTACTTCAACAGTTCTCCAAATATATGTAAAATTTATATTAATAGTTCCATCAATATTTAAATCATAATAGATACGGATAGAGACCAAACCTACTGGTTCTAATTTATCAGAATTAATTTCGTTATTAAGAATGATAATAGCTCTTCTAGTATTAATTATCTTTTTACTATCTGAAGCTTTAAGCTGATCAACTATGTGATTTGTGACAATTTCCACTTGATTGCTCTCATTAAGCTTATTGTGAAATGTGCCAGTATCTTCTAAAAAATTATTTTCATAATAATCAGTAAATGATTGTTTGTCATTTTCATAAAACCAAGGTAGTTTATCTTCTAGAGGTTTTGTTAATATTATTTTATAATCTGTTAATTCTTTAAAGTCTTTACTAATCAAATCAGTATTTAAATGTGAACCAATTTCACGTATGTTATTAATCACGACAGGATAAATTGTGCGTAAAGATTCTCCTCTACATCCATCATGCTTATCAAGTCTAAAATTTTCAAGGTTAACCTCTTGTTTCAAATATCCCTTTTTTTGTTTTAGGTTGCTATAGTCAATCTTTGACATATCAAATAAGTTATCTTGAGAAAACTCTTTATCAAATAATATATCTATGAGTTGATCTGAATCTGTAATAAAATTAATATTTCCTTCTAATGTAGTAAAAATAGCATTAATGATTGATGAGTCATATCCAGTTTTGTAAGCAATATTATGCATGTCAGAGATAGAGTTAGTATTGATGTTTTCAAGTAGCTTCGATACCTTTGTCTCTCTATCGTTATCACCTATTACAAAAATATTTTTAATGTTTCTATTATTCGAAATACTATTTATTAAGTTTGCTATAGCAGCTTCCCAGAAATCTGGTAATCCTCCTCCTATCATTGGTCTATTATCTACATTTATAACTGTATTACATAAATCATTCATTTTTGTGGAAGTTGTCTTTCCAATAAGTACAGTTAAAGAATTGGAAACTTTCCCATTCATATTGGTTTTTGCTCCTATAAAGTTAGGTAATGATGGTATTTGTATTTCAGAAAAATCTTCCGGCGATGTGCCGGTCTGATGAGAGTAATTTATAATAGTGCTAGAATTGATAAGTAATTGAATTTTATGGTTAATTACATCAAATTTAATTTTTATATTCTTTAATTCTGTAGAAAAAGTCTCATTTAGAAGCACTCCATTTAAAAAAGATATCATAATGTCAATGATAGATAATGAATGAGTGTAATTAAGAGAGTTATTGGAGATTTTACAAATAATATTATTAGTGAAGTCTGGAACTACTATACCTATTACTTTTCTAAAATACTCATCTATATTTTCTATAGATAAATCGTCTATTGTTCTAATATATCTAACTATGAAGTTTAACCAAATATTTGAATAAGGTCTATGTTTCAATAAATTTACTTTGGATTTTATTAAGGCTATTTTAACGTTGTTTATATCGGCAGTTGATAACTCATCTATAGACTCATCATAAACTCTAACTTTACCTCTTTGTTTTGATTCTTTACCGTCTGGAACTGATACATGTTCTGCTTTGGATAGATAATCAGTATATTTTAAAGATGGGTCATAATTGTTTTTATTAATGATATAAATACCAAAAGATAAGCTAACTTCAGGGCATATTTCTTGAATTTTTCCACTAGTAGAATCTTTATATTCAATTATTGTATTCTTAATTTCATTTCTAATATTATTGGTTATTGATAAAACTTCTTCAATATATTTTGATGAATGTATTATTGCAAACTCATCGCCATGAGAATGTATAGGAATGGAATCAGAAGCATGCTTCTGCATAGCAACAGAAATTTTTGATATAAGAGCATTGCCAGTTTCATGATTGTAATTATTGTTAAAATCACCAAAATTATCAATATCCGCATACAAAACTGCGCAACTCTTGTTATCATCAATAGCCTTTTTAATAGTTAAATCTAACATTTTAGGCATATCCCCATCTTCATCGGGTAATAAAAGACTTTTGGCTAATCTTGGAGCTTGTTCTCTCCAGTAAGATTTAAATAAATCTTCAAAAATATTATAAGAACTATATCTTTCTTTACTTTTTAGTTTTATTAACATTTGAATACTAGTTATTACAGTGTTATTTATATCATCCCAAATTTCTGTTTTATGATTAAATGAGTTTGTTTCTTCAAGTGATATATCGCCAATAAATATATTTTCTAATGGTTCTGTATTATTAATAATAAATAAAAAACTTTCTACAGGCGAATAGTCTTCTTTTAAAATATTATTTAGCTTTTCAACAAAACTATTTTTTGATAGTAAATACTTATTAGATATTTCTATTAATTCATTTAATTTTTCTTCAAACATAGTTATTCATTCCTTTTAATCGATTAATTTCTTTGACTAAACGCAAAACTTCTAAAACACCTTCAAATGCTCCACTATTTGTAATAAAGTCACTAGACTCTTTTGCATAGTTGGAAGCATCTGCCATACATACTCCTACTCCTGAATAATTTAACATTTCAACATCATTGTCATTATCACCAATGGCAAGAATTTCATTTCTTTCAAGGTTTAAATGATTAGACACTATTTGAAGTGCATTGCCTTTATCACTATCCTTTGGTCTTATTTCAATATATTTATTTCCACTTGATGTTACTGATATATCTTTGACTTGTTTAGTGGCATTTATAATATATTCTTTATTAAGGCTATTCGTAATATCTATTAAGATAGCAGACGGTAATTTATTATCGACTATCAAATCAGAAATACTAGTTACCCATTTTACAATTTGTTTATTGAATTCTGTTTTGGTCTGTTCACCTTTTGTCCAACCAATTACATACTCATTGTGTGAAACAATGTTATCTTCAAAATAATAAAATAAAGCTTTTAAATCAACATATTCTTTACATATACTTATAATTTCTTTTAGGCTACTATGATTTATAAATTTTTGGTCTAATGTAGTTTTATTTTTATTGTGTATAATTAAACTACCATTATATGTAATTATTGGAATGTTCGTTTCCCCAATCAATTTATCAATAATATGGCTTGAGCCCTTTAATGTTCTACCTGTAGCGACCATAGAGGATATGTTAAGTTTAGATAAACCCGAACACATTCTGAAAAGTTCTATAATATCTTCTGCATAATTATCTTTATAGTCAAGAACTGTTCCATCTAAGTCCATTACAATTAATTTAATATGTGACAGTTTATCTCTTATTAATTTATGTTTATCAATCATATTTATATTGTTAAGTTCTATTGGCATATAATTTATCTTTTTACCATATATATATGGTGTTTATCATTCCTTGCTTGTGGCTTTGTACTATACCCTAAGCTATCGATATAAAAATCATTAACTTTATCACCCTTAGATTCCAAAATATTAATTATTTCATCTTTTTTTAGTAATCCATTATCAGTATATTGAAATAATAACAGTTTAAAATCTGAATTATCAATTATTTGTTCAAAAGATTGAAGACTTTTAGTTCGATTATTAAAGTCTGAATTCAAATGATCAGTCTTAGGAATACCTGCTTTACCTGAAACTTCAGGTTCTGTTTGTTTTGCCAAAACTTCAGGTAAATGATAATATCTTGAATAGTTTCTTTCGTTATATGGAGGATCTAAGTATATAACATCATAAGAATTTGTTTTTAATAATTCACTTGCCTCAAGTTGATGACAAAAAGCTTTTTTATTTCCGTTAATAGGTTGAATGAAACTATATTTAAAAGGTCTAGATGCTTTACGATCTAAACCTTTTAAATATGCATAATATGTACCGGCAGTATTTGCAACTTTATCAACAGAGTTAATCAAAGAAGCTAGTAAAAAAGCTTTTTCATCTTCAATAATAATGTCAGAATCACTCCATTCTTTAATCTTGTATCTTATGGCTTCTATTTTTTGTGCATTGTCAATAGAGAAAAAAGTTCTTTCTGTAGCATATGATAAAGCAAACCATCCTTCTTGAGGATTAAGGTTATTAATATATTCTAAAAAGTCACTGGAAGTATTTATACCTAAATGACGGAATAATTTTTTAAATTTAGGTATGTCATCATATTTCAATTTAGAAATTTGAAAATAATGAGCAAAAGTCAATATATCAGATGTATGTACTTCAAAGTTTTTTGATTTAAAATATGATGACATAGTTGCAATACCACCAAAAGGATCACAAAAAGTTCCACTTGGTACATACTGTGATACAAGATCATATATTATTTCCTTTGTTGACACCTTAGAACCAATATATCGCATTAATACACCTTTATTTAAGTTTTTATTATAGCACTTAGTTTATAAAATACCTATATAGTATGTAAATGAAAATAATTAATATTACCAAATAGCCTGGATAAGTTTGCTTTAGTCATTTCTAAGCCATGAGCTATTAAATATTTTTTACCATTTTCAATTTCTTTAGTAGTCACTATATGACTAAAAGAAATGTATCTTGGAGTTATATCGTTAACTAAATTCTCATACCAAAATGACAGGTACTTAATTTCTTTAACCATATCCCAATGTGAAAGATTGTTCTTGTGTATATATTTCTGAAAATTATTTGGGTAGTTTTCAAACAGATAGAAAATTATTCCAAAAAGAGCGAAATTCTCTTTAGTGCTAAGTTGCATATATGTTGATTTAGCTGAATTTAATTTTGTTTCAAGTGCATTTTTTAGAAGTTTGAATAGTGGATGAATAGAAATAAACTCAATCTTATGTTTAATAAAGATTAATTTTGTAATCTGTTGGATAGTATCGAAAAAACAAAATGAATATACAACTTTATCTCTAAATAATATATACCCACTATCCAGTAGTCTGTATATCTTTTTAATTGCTTTTAGACCGTCTGAATTATTTACTGACATATATCGTATTGGAGACTCTTTTAAACTATATCCACATGCATGGCAATAGATATTTGATAATTTGTCTTGATACATGTTTAATATTTCAACTTTTGCTTTACATTTTGGACATTTATCGTGTAAAAAGCAAGCATGCTTTATACATGCTGTTGAAAAAACAAACTTCCATTTTTTTCTAAAATAGGGTGTTATATCTTCTTTTAAACACTTTGGGCAGAATTTTACAGAAGATAATAGTCTATTTGACATAATATTTATGTCATTTTCTTGTAAATAACCAGTATAAGTTTTTAGTGTAAGATTGAATATATCAATTTTATTTTCACATTTTTGTTGAATTTGTGTTAGTGTTTTAATGGATAGTGTTGTGTCAATATTATTTTTAAACTCACCCCTATGATTAATTCCAAAATATAAATTTATAAAAGTTCGTGGATGTGTATTATGAGCATAAGCGAGTCTTGCAAACCATGAGCTAAATAGCTCATCTTTTAATGGTTCTGGTAATATCAAGAATGGCTTATTTCGGAGTTTTGTTAATCTTACACCTTTAATCATATGTTTTGCAGACTTATTGATTTTCTAGCATTAAGCATGGAACTATAACCACATTCTTTAATATCTTTAAGTGTTAGTTTATCTCTATTGTTTTTAAGTGCAAAAACAGAAGCTTTTTTTATTAGTCCCATAATATCTCCAATGTAACCATCAGAAATAGTTAAAATTTCGTGTGCTGTTTTTGAGTTTAATATATCAGAATCTTGTGTAAATGGTAATATTGTAAGAATCGTTGCCAAAAGGCTCACATAATCCTTATCCATTTTCCATTTTTTTAGATACACAGGTCTAAATCTGCTACTAATTTGAGTGTCAGTACTTATAACTCTGAGAGCATCTTTTGTACCGGCTAATACTATAGGTATCTTTATATTATTACTTAGATTTTTAATACCATTAAGCACTTGCTTCTGTTTAGCTACTGATCCGCTAAGAACATTATGTATCTCATCAATAACTAACATCTCAATATTAAGAAGTTTTAAATAATATTCAACTAGATACTGTTTCTTTGCAGTGCTTTCATTATGTTTAAAAGGTGCATTGATACTATCAAGAATTGTTGCATACAATCTATTTTCACTTGGCTCACTTGGAGCAACAATATACTTTACTGGAATGCCAGTAGCTTCATACTTATCAAAAAATTCTTTTGTAAGTTTTTCTGGATTAGTTTTAAATAAATCAAATGGTGGGTGAAGTTCAATTAGTCTATTCAATAAAGATGTTTTACCATTATTTGAGGAGCCTACAAGTAATATACTAGTAACTCTATCTTTACCCTGTTCATATTTTAATATGTCTTCTAGTTCCTCAATTATATTTTGAGCAAGAGGATAGCTTATCCAATTATCTTGTTTTATATAGGCTATTTTTTCATCTAAAGATTTATCTAGAATTGCTTTTGTTTCATCTGTTAAATTAATCTTCATTATCAACCTTTTTATGTATTACATCAAATGTATCAATATCATTAAATAGTAAGTCAAAGTTATTTTCGTAATTATTGACCTTATTATCATTTGTTTCATTATTGATATTAGATATTTTTGGAGGTTTAGATTTTCGTAATTTTTGGTTTTTATGACTGGAAGCTACCTCTTTTTCCATTTTTTCAAGTACTTCATATGCGTCAAATAAATCTTCTTCAGAATAATCAGATATTTTTTTATCTTTTAAATATCTTTTAACCGCATATAAATCCCATAAAGTCATAACTGGTGCATGCATTTTTCTATATGGTACATCAAAGTACTCTTTTATCTCAGGGTCATAAAAGTAAATTTTTTGAATGTTTAATGGATCTCTTTTGATCTTGTGTTTAATTTTATTTTTACTATCATCTTTAACACCTATCCAATGTCTCAATACATCTGAGTAATATGTTATACCATCAATAGCGATACCATTTTTTTGAACGGTTCTAAAGTATGTTGGTAAAAGTGAAATTTTTATATCATCAAAATTATCTATGATTGATGGAAGTACTCCAGTGCCTGCATTTTTATCATCACCAAAAATACCAAGTGTATATTTTTCAGTTGGTGTCATTTCTATACCGTGATGATAAGTTTTATGATAAATATTAACTATATATTGAGTAATCCATTTTGTAAGATCTTCAATTGTATATGAAGCGTTCTTTTCTGAGTTATACTCACCTTTGTCAAAAATATTAGAATACGTAGAACCATCTAAATTGTGAACCTCTTTGTTTATTGTGCCAAGTACTCTTTCAACATGAGCGCCAAATTGTGGTCTGGCAACTGGGCGTTTCATAAGTGTTATCCCATATTCATCACAAACTCGTTGCATATCGCTACTAACAAGGTCTGCACCATTATCAACATGTATAATTCTTGGTAATCCGAAAATATTCCAATCACCTGTAACTTTTTGCTCATGTAAAAACTTATCTTTTTGCATAAAAGTATTTAGTAAGCATTGACTTACATTAAAATAACCAGGTGCTTGAAGTGATATATAAAAACCAGCAATCATTCTTGAATACACATCTATAGCAAGTGTTATATATGGTCTTCCAAGAGGCTTTCTATGCATTTTATCTACAACTATAATATCAAGAGGTGTGTGATCAATTTGAAGTACTTCAAGGGGATAATTACCTTCCGGAAATTCTCCTTCAAAATTATTAAATTGTTTTTGAGAAGCCTTATGTCCATCTCTAGCTTTTATAGCTATTTTTGGATTAATAGATTCTATTCGATTGCGTATGGTATTTTCATGTGGAGCAGTTAAGTTTAGTTTTTTACATTCTCTAGATATTTTAGAGTATATTTTTCTAAAACCATATCTTTGTTTATTTAGATATAAATCTTCGAGTACTTGACTAACTATATGTTCAACTGTATTGTCTAATCTGCTACCTTTTTTTCCTCTTTTAGATGCATTTGATATAAGTGAACTAATTTCTTTGGTTTGCTCAAATATATTAATCCAGTTGTAAATCGTAGTTGGGCTTTTTTTATTCTTTTTAGCAATATCTTCAACTTCCTTTCTTGTTCTTTTTTTGAAAACTAAATCTTTAATAATGTTATATTTGTTTTTTGCAGATTTCCATTCTAGTTCTGAATAATTATCCATATAGTTTTTTTCTGCTTTTGCATTAGTTAGTTTTGAATTAAGTTGATTTAGTTTTACTGTTGTTGTATTATCAGTGGATATGTTTTTAATATTTACTTCTTCAAAACTAACTATTCTTAAAATAGTGTATTTTTCATTTTTAAAATATACAACCGAGCCTACGGATAGATTGATTTTACTCATATTAAGCCTTTATATGATTTACTGTAGTTGCCATAGTAAGCTTGTTTTTAATATTTATATTCAGAGTATTTAAATTTTTAAATATATAATTCCAAATATATGGAATATATTCCAATTGCTTTTGTCGATTTGAAGTTATAGTATTGAGAATATTTTTAATACTTATTTCTTTATTTGACAAAGTAATTTCATTAATTAAATCACTCTTATTTTTGTCTATCGGAATAAAAACAAATTTATATAGAAATTTTAAATTATCTAAGTACTGAGTATCTATATCTTCATCTGTAAATAGCTTAAAGTTAAGGTCGTGTTCATTTAAAAAGTAATTTTTTAAGATGTCGATTTTTTCTACTAAATCTTTATTTTTAGTAAGCTCATTAGCATATTTTACTTCAATAAGTTTTTTAGAATTATCTTTATATGTTATAAGAACATCTGGAGTATACCTTCTGGTAGTATCATTATATGGATAATAAACCTGCATGGGCTGTTCTTCATATTTTAATACACTATCATCAAACTCTAAAATCATAAATAAATCTCTTTCCATTACGGATTCAAAAGCGATTTGGTTGTTATTTTTATAACTTGCAAAATAACCTGTGCACGATAAGTAGCTTTTTTTAATTTTTCTTACACTCATGTTTAAATTATATAATATTTCATTAATATTAGCAATAGGAAATATAATACAGTTTGTTTTTGTATTTTTCAAGTTAATCCATTTTATAATTGTTATTAAATTCACTTTGTTTATGTATGCAAATTGTTATTTATTTACTTTGATACCTGCCAAGTCAGGTGAAACTATTGGTTTATTTTAAAAGTATTTAATATGCTCGGACTTTCACCGACTCTCTTTTCATAGCTGATTTAATCGAGTAATTCTAACGATGATAGACATTCTATAAAGCGATTCGCTAACATTAAACACTCATAAAGCTCGTATAACTACAAGCCTAATGAAAGTTCATATATAATACGGTTTGTTTTTGGATATTACAGTACTTCCATGTGGAATAGATATTAAATATCCAGCAGTAAATAAAAATCTTTTAAACGATATAGAGAGGGATGGACTTTTACTTAGCCAGTTTGAAGATGGATTCAAAAGCAGACCTTGGAGTTTTGTAACAAGAAATGAGTTAGTTGTGGCTCTTGGTGATGTTTTAGTTGTTTGTGAAGCAGAACTTAACAGTGGCAGTATGCGTAGTGTTGAGTTTGCTTTAGAGATGGGTAAAGAGATATTTGTACTTCCTCAAAGATTAGGGGAGAGTAGTGCCACAAATGAGCTTTTAAACTCTAATAAGGCAAAAGCTATTTATGATATTGATAAGTTTGTTTCAAGATTTTCAAATGAGTTAGTTCCAGATGTAAAAAAAGATGATTTTTTAGAGTATTGTAAAACAAATCCAACTTATGATGAAGCCCTAAGAAAATTCCCAAGTAAAGTTTTTGAAGCTGAATTAAGTGGTGAAATAGATATTGTTAATGCTAGGATTATTGTTAAATAATTAACATCGCATCACCATATGAGTAGAAACGGTATTTCTCTTTTATAGCCTCAGCATATAACTCTTGAGCCTTATCTACACCTACAAAAGAAGCAACTAACATAAGTAATGTTGACTTTGGAAGATGAAAGTTAGTAAGTAGATGGTTTACTCTTAAGGGTGTGTTATTTGGGTGTAGAAAAAGATTTGCTTCACCTTTAGTGGCATGTGGATTTCTAGCATAATACTCAACTGTTCTGGTTGATGTTGTCCCAACACTAAGGATTGGTATATCAGAACCCAGTAGTTCTTTGGCATGTGGAGATATATCGTAATATTCTGAATGCATTGGATGGTCTGTTATAGTTGAGGCTTCAACTGGCTTAAAAGTACCACTTCCTACATGAAGTGTTACGTAGGCATGAGGGAATTTATCACATACCCGTTTATGTTGCTCTGGTGTGAAGTGAAGAGAAGCTGTAGGAGCTGCTACTGCACCTTCTTCTCTTGCAAATACACTTTGGTATTCACTCTCATCACTTTTGTCATCATCCCTTTGTATATAAGGTGGAAGAGGAACATGACCAATTTTATCTATAATTGGAAGTAAATCTTCAAAACGTAATCTTTTCCCACATTCCAGAAATTCAACTTCACGACTTCCATCATCTTCAAGTTTAGTTACTTTTGCTATCAAGTCATCGCTAAAGATAATCTCTGTACCAACTTTTACTTTACCTCTAATATAAACATTTATATCGTAAGCATTTAAAGCTCTATTTATAAGAAGTTCAATTTTCCCACCACTAATCTTATAACCGAAAAGTCTGGCTTTTATAACTTTCGTATCGTTAAAAATTAAGGCACAGTTTTTGGGAATAAAATCTTCAAATTCACTAAAGATGGCATGTGTAATTAAATCTTTTTTTCTATCATAAACAAGAAGTTTTGCACTGTCTCTAGGGGAAGCTGGATGAGTTGCTATGAGTTCACTTGGAAGTGTGAAATCATAGCTTGAAGTTAGAAGTTCTTTATTTGTTGTCACTAGAATTTTCGAGTTTTTCTTGAGTTTTTACTATTACTTCCTCTTCATCCTCATCATCATCTTCTTCTTCAAGAGGTGGAGCAGGGTTTACAGCTTTTACTATCAAGATAGAGAAGCCATAAAGGATGATTAATGGACCAGCCATAAGAAGTTGAGTTAAAACATCTGGTGGAGTTAAAAGAGCTGCTACAACAAAGATTAAGATAACAGCATATTTAAAAAATGCAACCATCTGTCTATCATCTACCATACCTAAAAGAGCAAGAAAATACGCAAAGATTGGAAGCTCAAAAGCAATTCCAAAACCAAACATTATCTTGGTAAAAAAGCCCACATAATCTTCTATATTTATTAGTGGTGTAAACTTGAAACTACCAAAGGTTATGAGAAAGTCAAAACCAAAAGGGGTTACTATATAGTAAGCAAAGAGAACACCCACTAAAAACATGGTTGTTCCACCAATTATAAAGGGAATTATCATTTTCTTTTCATTAGCATAAAGTCCAGGTGCAACAAACATCCAGAGTTGAGCAAGAATAATTGGAAGTGCTCCCACAATAGCAGCAAAAAATGAAACTTTTAATGCTACGAAAAATGCTCCACCAACCTGAGATGTTGTAACCATACCATCAGCAGCATGAACAGATTTTTTACCAACTTCTAAAAGTGCAACATTTAAAGGTTCTACCATCCACTCAAGAATTGGCTCATGAAAGTAAAACATTACAAAGAACATAACGATAAGACTTCCTACTGAAATTCCTAATCTTTTTCTTAGTTCAACTAAGTGAGGTCTTAAATCATCAAACATCTACATTCTCTTCTTTATCTTCATTTTTTTTCTTCTTCTTTTTAAAGGTAACCTTTTCTTCTGTTACAGGTGCCTTTTTTGTCTCTGGTTCTGCTTCAATATCTCCTATTAAATCATCACTTAAGTTTGTTAGACTTGCACCGATATCTGAAACATCTGCTACTTTTTCTAAAGAATCTTGAGCATCTAAAAGCTCTTTTTTATAAGCTAAAGCTTCTTTTTTAATCTCACTAACATTCATCTCTTCTTCAAGAGTATCTTTTAGACCACCAACAGTTTTTTTAACCTGTCTAAAAAATTTAGCAATATCTACCATAGCTCCAGGTAGTTTGTCCGGTCCTAAAAAAAGTATAGCAATAACAGCGATAATAAGTATCTCAGTAAAACCCATTCCAAACATATGTAACCTTTAAAATTTATAATTTATTTAATATTAGAGGGTGATTTTATCTAAAATAACTTCAAGAAGATATAAAAAGTGTAATCTCATCAGCTAAAAGATAATCTAAGTTATAAAAAGTTTCATCTTCGAGTGTAAGTTTTTCCTCATAAACTAAAATATTAGCTCTTTTTAACTCTTCTTGATTTAATATATTTTTATTAACACCAATGCAAGAACGAAAGCCTAAAAATATTTTCTCAACTCTTTTATCATCTTCGCTAAGATCTTCTACTTTAATATTAAGAGGATTTTTTATGTATTCTTCCAAATTAGTCGTTGGATAATATCTCTGTAATCCAAGTTTTCCTACAGCACCACTTCCAAGACCAATATAGTCTTTATATTGCCAATAACCAAGATTATGAGAACTTTTAAAGGAGCCGAAGTTACTAATTTCGTACTGTTCAAAGCCACATGCCAAAATCTCTTTAAACATATAGTTTGTCAGCTCTAAAGTTTCTTTTGACATTTGAGGTTTTGATTCAAAAGGAGTTCCCTCTTCAATAGTTAGAGCATAAGCACTTATATGGTTTATAGGAAGTGAAGTAGCTGTTTTAATATCATTTAAAAGTAATTCTTTTGTGTCACCTAAAGTTGCATAAATCAAATCAAGTGAAATATTTTCAAATCCAACTTCTTTGGCATGTGCAACTGCATCTATTGCATCTTGAGGAGAGTGCGCACGGTTTAGAAGTTTTAGCTTATCTTTATCAAAACTTTGAACACCAAAACTTATGCGGTTTACTCCAAGTTCGAACATGCCAAAAAGCCACTCTTTTGTAGCACTATTTGGGTTAGCTTCTGAAGTTATCTCAATTGCAGATGCTAGATATGGTTTTAGTTTTTCAAAAATTTTTTTGTAAAGTTTGGGAGGGACAGTGGATGGAGTTCCACCGCCGATAAAGATAGATTCAATACTAAGTTTAGTAGCATTAAATCTTTTGAGTTCATACTCTAGTTGAGTTACTAGAGCATTCATATAAGCTTCTTTTAGATGAAACTTATCTACATAAGAATTAAAAGCGCAGTATGAGCACTTAGAATCACAAAATGGTATATGTATATATAGGAGCATATACTACTTTTATAGAGTATTTAGTGTAGCTATGATTTCATCCATTTTTTCACTTATTAAACTTACTTCTTCAGATATATTGTTAACTTCATCAGCATTTACATTTAATGCATCAGAACTTTCTGAAATAGACTGAATAAGTACATTTGTAGTTGCTGAAGTCTCAGCTAAACTTTTTTGTGTTCTCTCTGCTAGTTTTCTAACTTCATCAGCAACAACAGCAAAACCACGACCATGTTCACCAGCTCTTGCTGCTTCAATAGCTGCATTTAATGCAAGTAAGTTTGTTTGGTCTGCAATATCACCAATAGTTGAAAGTATCTCTTTTGTTTCATTTGCGTTTGAAACAAGTGTCTGAAGATTATGAACCATATCATTTTCTTTTGCAGATACATCTTGTATTCTAGAAACTGCACCATTTATCATATCTTTAAGTTCTATAATAGTTGTGTTAGTAATTTCACCAATAGTTTCATTTAGTTTATTTGAAGATTCTAATATCTGGTTTTGAGAGTTCTTATTTTCTGTTTCCATACCCTGAAGAGACTCACCAAGTTTATTAACATTGTTAAGTAAATCAGCCATTTTTGCTTCAACAGTTACTTTACTTCTAGTGTCAAATTTCCCATCTGCAAAACTTTGCAGAGTTGAGATTGCATTATCTAAGTTGTTTTCAGAAGAAGTTAACATATTATTCATGCTATTTCTAAGTACATGAACATAAGGTGTTTTTGTATCTGCACCAACTCTACATGAAAAGTGACCTTTTGATACTTTATCAGCTAAAAGAACCATTTCTCCAGCAACATGAGTATCCTCAATAACTGCATTTTGGTAGCTAGTTACTATTTTATTGAAATTTTTCTCTGCTTGGTCTGTAGTATTTTCATTTATCTCTACTTTATTTCTTTTGAATTGCATCAACTCAACTAGTTCTAACCTTTTTTTATCCATGCTAGAAGAACCACCAGCACCTTTTTGTGCGTTAAGTACGATAGTGACCGCAAATACTATAAGAGCAATTATTGTATGAACTAAAGCAGAATCACTTAATAATAAAGAGGCTATTAAAATAACAAACAGTAGTGCTATTGTTATGTTTTTTTGTAAATTATTCATTTTATATATTTCCTATCTTAATGTTTTATATAATGCTATAGCATCATTAATTTCTTCTTTTGAAGGCTTTCTTCTACAAGACAGATAAGTTTGTTGACCTGTAATTTCATCATACATTGGATATACAGTAGCAAATACCCAATAGTACCCACCATCTTTAGTAGCATTTTTTACGTAACCACTCCAAATATTATTTTTCTTTACAGTTTCCCATAAGTCTTTAAATGCAGCTTTTGGCATATCTGGATGTCTTACTATATTGTGAGGTTTGCCAGTAAGTTCTTCTAGTGTATAACCTGCAACTTTGCAAAAATCATCATTAGCAAATAATATAGTTCCCTTGGAATCAGTTTGTGACACTAGGAAGTCATCACTTTTTAAAACATATTCTTTCATACTTAATGTGCTCCATTTTTTTTTGTCATTATAGTCTAATCTCATTAAAAAACTAAGCAATCTTGGTTCCAATTATTATATTTTCATAATATGTCACATTTTGGAGGTATTATCTTATTTTAATCGCTATTTTTGTATAATCCTATTTATAAAATAAACAGGTATGTTAATGAGTAAAAAAGATTTATATCGTCCAAATGTTGCGATGATAATAGTTTCAAATAACTATCCAGATAAAAAAGAAATTTTTATAGCACATCGTAATGATTTAGCTGGAGTATGGCAGTTTCCTCAGGGTGGAATAGATAAGGGTGAAGATGTGGCTGAAGCTCTTTTCCGTGAACTTGAAGAAGAGATAGGTACTTCAAAGGCTAAGGTTATTGCTGAGTATCCAGAGTGGATATCTTATGATTTTCCTGAGAAAATAGCTAAAAAAATGAAACCTTACAAAGGTCAAACGCAAAGATATTTTTTAATGAAACTTAAAAAAAGTGCTAAGATTAAACTTGATACAAAACATCCAGAGTTTGATGATTATAAGTTTGTAAGTGTTGATGATGTTTTAAATCATACAGCTCACTTTAAAAAACCTGTATATGAAACAGTTATAAATTATTTTAAAAAAGAGGGACTACTTTAGATGTTAATAGTTCAAAAATTTGGTGGAACAAGTGTTGGTGATTTAGATAGAATCCAAAATGTAGCTAATCGAGTTAGTGAATCAAAAAAGAAAGGTAATGATATTGTTGTTATAGTATCTGCTATGAGTGGTGAGACAAATAAACTCGTAGGCTATGCTGAACATTTCTCATCAAACCCTGCTCGCGCTGAAATGGATATGCTTTTAAGCTCAGGTGAGAGAGTTACAGCTTCACTACTCTCAATTGCACTTCAAGAGATGGGGCATGACGCTGTTGCAATGACAGGGAGAAAAGCTGGAATAGTCACTGATCATCATCATACAAAAGCTCGTATTGAAGATATTAATCCAGATGCAATGAACTCTGCGATTAAAGAGGGGAAAATCATAGTTGTTGCAGGTTTTCAAGGTGTAAATGAAAATGGTGATGTAACAACTCTTGGTCGTGGTGGTAGTGACTTGAGTGCTGTTGCAATTGCTGGAGCTATTAAAGCTGACCTATGTGAGATATATACAGATGTTAGTGGGATTTATACAACTGACCCTAGAATAGAGCCAAAAGCTAAAAAACTTGAAAAAATCTCTTATGATGAGATGTTAGAATTAGCATCATTGGGTGCGAAAGTTCTTCAAAATCGTTCAGTTGAAATGGCAAAAAAATTGAATGTAAATTTAGTAACAAGAACAAGCTTCTCAAATGAAGAGGGAACATTAATTACAACAGAAGGAAATATTATGGAAGCACCATTAGTAAGCGGAATCGCATTAGACAGAAATCAAGCTCGTATCTCTTTAATGGGTGTAAAAGACAGACCTGGTATCGCTTCTGATATTTTTAATAAATTAGCAGATGCAGAAGTAAACATCGATGTAATAATCCAAAATAAAGCACATGATGGAACTACTAATATAGATTTTACAGTTCCTGTAAGTGATTTAACAGATGCGAAAGAGATTGTAGATGGTTTTATAAAAAGTGGTGAAATAAATGATGACTCTTATAATGAAAAGATATGCAAAGTTTCTGTTGTAGGTGTTGGTATGAAGTCTCATGCTGGTGTTGCAGCTAAAGCATTTTCTTCTCTTGCAGATAACAATATAAATATAAATATGATTTCAACATCAGAGATAAAAATTTCTATGGTTATTGATGAGAAGTATGCTGAGTTAGCAGTTCGTGGTCTTCACGATGTATATGAGTTAGATAAGTAATCCACATGCCAGAATATATACCAGATTTCGCACAGTGGAGCCTTGATACTATTAGAGATGAAGATGGAGCTTTAAGTTGGTTGGAAGAACAAAGGTTTAACTGGGCAACCACTACATCTTCTGCGCTTTCTCATATATTAGAGGGTAAAACTATTATCCTTATAACTGATGAGAAAAGAAAATGGTTCGAGAGGTATATAATAAGTACAATAAATAACGATAAAATTGAAAGACCAATTTTACCAATAGTAAGTATTTATAGCCTTTATCAACATTATAATAATATAAATGGTGGAGAGATGATAGATATCTTGGATGATATGATATCTCTTTCATATAAAGATGATTATATATTTTGGTATGTTGGTAGTGGAGATGATAAACGTTCTGATATTGCTAAAAGAAGAGATAGTAGTTATTTTTGGATTTTTGATGAAGATTTTCATAATGCTTTTAAGCTAAACTCTTACGACTCGCATTTAGACATAAAACTACTACAGCTATATAAACTCTTTAACTCTTCACTAAATGCTGCAATGTTTGGAGAGGTTGATGTTAACTCATGAGACAAAAAAGGGTTATATATTAATATCTTCAGAGATTGAGTCAAATTATGAGAGACTTAAATCTGAGTTACATCCATCTAGAGTTGTTGGTTTTATAGAAGAGAGTGACTTTAAGATTGAGCATGCAAAAGCTGTAATAAATGAAGCTTACATCAGTGAATCACAAACAAAATATATTATCTTAGGTGCTAAAAGCTTCAATGCTATTTCTCAAAATGCACTTTTAAAAGTTTTAGAAGAACCACCTAGAAATATAGAATTTATAATAATCACATCAACAAAATCAAATCTACTTCCAACTGTTCGTTCAAGACTACCAATCATTAAAGGTGATGTAAGTAGTGAGGTACAAGAGATTGAGTTAAGTCTTTTAAGAATCGATTATGGTCAAGTTTTTGCCTTTTTAAAAGAACATTCACGAATAGCTAAAAATGACGCAAAACTTTTAGTAGAAGCACTTTATAACAGAGCTACAGTTATAGATAAATTACTTTTATCAAAAGAACAGCTGGAAAATTTTGATAAAGCATATAGATTATTAGAATTAAACTCAAGACCTCAAAATGTTTTAGCAATGTTACTTATGAGTTTTGTAGGTGACAAGTGATGAGAGTAGAAAAACTATCAAATGAAGTGAATGCAAAAAAGTTATTAACTGACTTAGGTGTTGATAGTGGTGGAGTTAGTATTTTAAGCTCTAAGATGAAACATCATATCATAAAGATAAAAAATTTACATGTTGGTGCGGCAAATATTCTTAAGCAAGATGCTCTGTCTATCGGTGCAGACTTAGCTGTACCTCGCGGTACTGTTATAGCAACTACAAAAGAGGTAGATTGTATTTTAATAGCTACAGAAAAACAGTTGAAAACTTTGAGTAAAAAAGAATTAGCGCAACCTTTTGGCTTGAAAGAGTTAGCGCATAAACTACAAGATATTTTAAAAGTTAAAAAATCTTCTCATGTGGAAATTATGGGTGTGATAAATGCCAACGAAGACAGTTTTTTTCAAGGAAGTAGATTCCAAAATGCACATGCCATAAGTAAAATAGAGACAATGATAGAAGAGGGTGCGGATATTATAGATATTGGCGGTGTTTCTTCTCGTCCAAATGCACCTAAGGTTAGTGTTGAAGAAGAACTTGAAAGAGTTAAACCTATTTTAGATGCGATTAAAGAGAATAAACTTTATGAAAAAGTAAAATTTAGTATAGATTCTTATGAACCAAAAGTTATCTCTTATGCACTAGAGAGTGGATTTAATATAGTGAATGATATAACAGGCTTAGAGAATGATGAGGTTTGCAGATTATGTGCAACTTATAATGCAACATCTGTGATAATGCATATGCAAGGAACACCCCAAACTATGCAGGACAATCCAAAATATGAAAGTATATTAAGTGATGTTTATAGTTTTTTAGACCAAAGGATAAAAAAGGCTGAGTCATTTGGAGTAAATGATATTATTGTCGATGTAGGTATAGGCTTTGGTAAAACATTAGGGGATAATTTATCTCTTATAAAAAATTTGGAAAGTTTTTTAACACTAAATAAAAAAATATTGGTCGGTGCCTCAAGAAAATCAATGATAGATATAATATCTTCATCATCTGTTGAAGATAGAATGGCAGGAACAATTGCTCTTCATCTCGAGGCTTTTAGAAATGGAGCCTCTATACTTAGAGTTCATGATGTGAAAGAACATACCCAAGCTTTAAAGGTTTATCAAGCATTAAAAAAATCATAGAAATGATTAGCAGAGATTTGGCTCCTACAATATTTATAAACTTCGGTATATAAGTTTAGGGATTAACCCTAAACCATAATACCTTTTATCATAAAAAATAAAACAGCTGCAAGTGTCGCAGCAGCAGGCACTGTAATAATCCATGCAGCAATAATTTTCTTAACTGCATCTCTTTTTACAAACTCAACTTTTTTAGCTTGTTTGATATGTTTTTTAGTAGATTTTATAAGTTTGTTTTCTTCAGCTATTAGTTTGTAAAGTTCGACAATTCTTTCATATTCTGCTTCATGTTTAGCTTCTTTTGCTTCAAGAGTTTTGAGTTCACTTTCATATGCAAATAGAGTTTCTTTTTCATCTTTTATAGTTAGCATATCATCTTCAATAGTTGCATTTTTATCATTTAAGTGTAGGTACTCTCTTAAGAAGCCAACACCAAAAACACCACCAATAGCGATATGAGTAGAACTAACAGGAAGCCCAAGCTGTGAAGCTATAATAACTGTAATAGAAGCTGCCATAGCTATAGAGAATGCTCTTATTTGATCAAGTTCAGTTATCTCACTACCAACAGTTTTAATAAGTTTTGGTCCATAAAGAGCAAGACCAAGAGCAATACCTAAAGCACCAACACCCATTACCCATAAAGGGATACTTGCTTTAGATGATATTCCACCATTTACTACAGCATCGTTTATGGCCGCTAAGGGACCGATTGCATTTGCAACATCATTTGCACCATGAGCAAAACTAAGAAGAGCTGCTGAAAAAATAAGTGGAATGGTAAATAAAGTATTTACAGAATCTTTTGTATTTTCTAAGTTTGTAGAGTTGGACTTTAATCTACGCTTTAGAGCAAAATAAACGATAAATGCGACGATAAGACCAAGTGTTAATGCAGTGGTAAGAGTTGGTTTTTTTGTCATCTCAATAGAAACTAATGGAAGTAAGTTTAATGTTTCTACAACACTTGGCCAGATTTTTTTAAGACCCTTTAATGTTAAGTATGTAACAAAAGCCCAAGACATAATTGCAACAAAAATAGGAACATATCTTTTTGCAGCTTCAACTTTATCATCTTGAAATACTATGGATTTTTTAATTGAAAAAAGAAAAGCAGCAGCTATAATACCACCAAGAACAGGTGATATAACCCATGAAGCAGCAATCTTTGCCATTGTAGCCCAAGAAACTATACTAAAGCCAGCAGCAGCTATTCCTGCACCCATTACCCCACCAACTATAGAGTGAGTAGTTGAAACTGGAGCTTTCATCATAGTTGCGAAGTTCAACCACAATGCAGCAGCTAAAAGAGCTGCCATCATTGCCCAGATAAAAGGATCAGCATTTCCGCCAAAAGCAGAAATATCTATAATACCTTTTTTAATAGTTTTTACAACTTCACCACCAGCAATAATAGCACCAGCAGCTTCAAATATAGCAGCGATAATAATCGCAGTAGTAAGCGTCATTGCTTTAGATCCAACTGCTGGACCAACATTGTTAGCAACATCGTTAGCACCAATATTCATAGCCATATATGCACCAATTAATGCAGCTATAGCTAAGAACATATTGTTAGAAATTCCACCATTACTCAAAAAACTAAAAGTTAAAACACCTATCATAAAAAACAGTGCAAAACCTAGTCTAATAAAGTCTGAACTACTCTCTTTTAAAGCTTCTTTTTCAAGCTTTTTTATTGTTTGGATTTCCATACTAACCTCACGTAAAAATATATTGTGAAATTATAATGGAGTTTTACTTCATATACGCTTTGATAATCTCTTGTCTCTCTAGAGGTCTATCCCCTGAATTTCTTCCCATAGTAGCTATGTTATTTAGTTTTTTAAGCGTTACAAATGATTCAGGTGTAGCTTGTCCAAAAATAGTATGGTGTCCATTTAACCATGGAGTTTTTGCAGTCGTAATAAAAAATTGACTTCCATTAGTAAAAGGACCTCTATTAGCCATTGCTAGAACACCAAATTTACTAAAAGTTTTTCCTTTATATTCATCTTTAAAGTCTTTTCCCCAAATACTTTTACCACCTCTACCAGTCTCTGTTGGGTCACCACCTTGAATCATAAAGTTTTTTATAATTCTGTGAAAAGCAATACCATTGTAGTACCCATTCTTTATATGTGTTGTAAAATTCTCAACAGCAAGTGGTGCTACATCTGGATATAGTTCTAATTCAATTATTCCTTGGCTTGTCTCAAGTACGGCATGTGGGTTCTTATCATTTGCACTTAGACCTAATGTAAGTGCTATAAAAAGTGCTAATATTATTTTTATCATTTTATTTTTCTTCCTCTTCAAAATTTAAACTAACTGAGTTTATACAATATCTAAGTCCAGTTGGCTCAGGTCCATCTGGAAATAGGTGTCCTAGATGTGAGTCACAAGCAGAACATCTAACCTCTGTTCGAAGCATTCCATGGCTCATATCTTTTACCTCTTTAATTGAGTCTTCAACACTCTCAAAGTAACTAGGCCAACCAGTTCCTGAATCAAATTTTGTATCAGATTCAAATAGTGGTTTACCACAACAGATACATTTGTAAACTCCATTATCTTTGTTATCATAATATTTTCCAGAGAAAGGTGCTTCTGTTCCATGTTTTCTTGTGACATAAAATTCTTCGGGGCTTAATTTATCTTTCCATTCTTGTTCAGTTTTTACTATTTTTTCATTCATAAGTTATCCTTTAATAAGAGCAAGGTTTTTACATTTATCTTCGTACAATATATAGACACTCTCTTTAGGAAGATTATAAGCATATCTTAGTTGCTTAAGCTCGGTTTCACAAACATCCATAAGAATCGCAAATTTAACATCTAAAGAGTGTATATCCTCATAACATGAGAGAGTCAAAGTATCTAAATCTTGATCTACTATACTTTTGGAACTATCTAATAAAATAGCTTTATCTTTAATAAAATATTCCAAGTCATCTTTTAATTTATTTTTATTTGAGTTAGAACAAACTACTAGAATATCTTTAGCGTTATTAGTTCCTAGTAGTGATGATATAAGTTGCAAAGCTTTGGCATGTGGATTTGTTTGAATAAAGTTGTTTTCTTTATATACATTTTTATAGTTTTTTGTAAATGCACGAGCATCATCTGTTTTTTTTGAATTTTCAACCATTACTAAAGAAGTTTTGCCAAGTTTTAGTTGTCCAATAAAGTCTTGTGAATATAACTCACTATCATCACAAATAACTAAATCTGCAACTTTAAGGGGTCTTTTCATAAACTCTTTAGGAGTTATAATTTTTATTGAGGCAATATCAATTTCAATTATTGCATGTTCTATAGAGTCAAGTAACTTTTTCTTTAGTATTTCACAAGACAAAATAGTAGGTTTTATTATAATGATTTTAATAGTTGGATTTTTTAGTTTTTCTATTATTACTTTTAATAAAATAGAACTTGTTTTACCGCTTCCTGGAGCTGCTGTTAGAGTGAAATTTTTAGGAAGTGAATAGTTTATAAACTTTCTCTGCTCATTTGAAGCTAAATGAAAACTACCTGCTTCATCTAAAATGGCATACTGAACTAATAAAGTACACATAATATCAGAGACACTTGGTAGTTTTTCTTGAGACACATCACTTTTCATAATTTTGCTAAGCATAGTATTTTCAGATGAGTCATTAAACATAATCTTGTCTTGAGGCAATAGTTTTTGAAATGATGAATTAAGGTGCTTATATTCGTCTTCGTTCAAATTTTCCATCAATAAATAATTAAATATTGGCACACCATCAGTATGAGTTATCTCATTGAATTTTCTTTTTATATATGTATGAGACTTTTCAAAAGCTAAGTTATTGCTAGAAGAATCTAATTTACTTGCTTTTTCTATCTTCGCATTTTTTAAATCATCATAAGACCAGTCTTTATGCTCAAATATAAATAGACCTCTGCTTTCATCTAAGATAAGTAGAGGTATAAAATAGCTTTGAGCGTGGTGATATATGTGGATGTTTTCAAAAATATGAAGACCATTTTCATTTGCAGCATTTTGCAATTTTTTTATAAGTAAAGACTTTGGAAGTTCTAAGGTTTTGTTTTTAGTGTTTTTATTATTGTTTTGTAAAAATGAAGTTAAAAAGGAAAGGTTCATAAATGATTAAACAATATTGCCGCAAGAGATGCGGACAATATTAATGGACTATTTACCAGCTGCAACACGGTCTTTAAGACCTTTACCAGCTTTAAATTTAGGAACCATTTTGTCTTGAGTTGTATAAGTTTTATTTGTTCCTGGAACTTTACCACTTTTACCTTTTTGTAAAGCAGCAGAAAAACTACCAAAACCAACTAAAGAAACATCTTCTTTTTTAACAAGTGCAGATGTAATAGCTTCTGTAAATGCTTTAATTGCTGCTTCTGCTTCTACTTTAGTTTTGTAGTCGCCACTTGCTTGTACTAGTTCAACGAATTGAGCTTTATTCATAAAATACCCTTAGGTTCAAAATATTTCCGAAATTATTCAAGTCTAGTGAAAACAATAGTCATGAATAATTCAGCTAACGCTACTTTATAACTTATTTGCTTAAATATTTCTTCTTTTTAGCAATAAATGCTAAAAAATGTGAAATATTTGTTTCTTTTAGTCCATGTTTAGCCTGTTTTAGAAGTTTACTCACTGGAAACTCACTACTTTTGCGGATAACTAAAGCTGATAATTCTTTCATTTTTTTGAATTTATCATGATTTGAATGTATTGATAAAAAAACGTCTTCTAGACCATCTCTTTCGCTTTTTGTTAGTGCACTCATAAAAGTCCTTATCCTAATCTATTAATTTTTCTAACCGCTCTAATAACTTCATCATCATCTAATTCACCAAGCATTTTTATAACTGTTGCAGCAGCTTGAGGTTTAGCACGCCCAAGTTTCCAGTCTTGATATGTTCGCATAGATATCCCAAGTGAAGCAGCCATATCTTTTAAAGATATTTTTTTTCCATTGTTTTGAGACTCTAAAGAGTTGTGAAGTATATTAAATAGGTCATCAATTTGCATGGCAGTATTATACGAATTAAATACTTAAATATACATTTAAGATGCTTTAATATATTAATTAATGTATATAATATACTTTTTAGTTTGTTAAATATAAAGATATAATTATATTACATTCTATTTATAATATATAGTACACGGTTTTCCGTATTAAAATTATAAGTAATTACTAGATTCGTATAAAGAAATCGTATAATGGATTAAATAGATTGAAGTGAAAGTATTATTAAGAGTTGATTTTTATAGTTTGAAGAGTTGGATAAAGAGTTATGTTATTTTTATTTAATTTTATATAAAAAGGTGAATATTCTCTGGCATCAGTTTGAACAGTAATTTTATGTTCATCATCAATTGAAAAAATTATTTTATTTGATTCATGAATAGGTCCTTGAATTGAGATTTTTGCATCATAGACAGAATTCTTTATATCTAGTATTTTTTGTTTATTTTTCTTAATATCATCTTCTATAGAACTTACTATAGCTTGGTTGTGTCTTTGAGCTTCTTGTAGTGAATATACAAGTTCATCTATCTCTTCTTCAAGTAGCTTAATTTTGCTAACCATAACAGGCACATGAGAATAATTTATTTCTAGCCTGTTATTTTCACCACTCATCAGTTTAATATTAATTGAGTGTGAAGCATAAACTTTTAAGTTACTTTTTACATGTCCTATAGTTACATCTTTCGCATAGATTGAACCACCAAGACAAGTTCCTACATCTACACTACTAGAATGAATGTCACCACCCTCTAAAACCTTTACTTTTGCTCTATAACATCTAAGTGTCCCTTTGTGCCTATTTATATCAGCATCTTTTGCAAACTGAGTAGAGTCCTTATGGGTAGCTCCATCAATTTTAAGAGTATGTGCTTCTAAAATACTATTAGCACCAACATGCCCATTTACATGAATGGTTTCAGATACAAGCTCAACACCTTCACCTATACTATCTTTAGCAGTATCATATTGAGCAACAATTACTTCTATATTATTATCTTCTTGTGATGATAAAGTTTCTTGATTTCTTGATATTGAACGTATTTTAATTTTATTTTCAACACTTATTTTATTATCGTGATAGTATGCAAATCCCTTAGTTTTGCTTATATACTGTACTTTCTTTTTATCTTCATTTATTTTGACACTATTTTTATCAAACTCTTGAATTAAGTTTTCTTTATTGTCTCCAAAGCCACCTTCTATAATTTCTCCAAAGCAGTTGAGTCCATTTTTACCAAATTGTGCTTTATAAAACTCTGCCAAAATCTCATCTTTTTCAACTGATACAACTTTATTATGATTCTCTTTTTGCAAAAATCTAAGTGCTAATCTACTTTCTTGAACTATGTCTGGATTAATACCATCAAAAAGAGGGATTTTAACTTTTTTTGCAAATTTTTTTACATATATAAGTTTGACAAATCTTTTTAACTTTCTTTTCATTGGATCATCAAATATATTTAAAATAATATTGTGCCTAGCTTTGATTTTATTTAGTTCAATAAAAGTAAGGGATAGGAGCTCTTTAGGCTTATATAATTCAAATGGGATATATGAGTCAGATGATATAATTATATCAGGATGAGTTGATAGTTCAGAAAATTTTATTATGTAGTTTAGCTTTATTTTTGGGCTTTTATTTACAAATATTGTAATTTTATAATTTTGGGAAAATTCGACATGCTCATTTATAACTTTCTCTTTATCTTGATAATGTTCTTTTATATTTTCATTGAAAAGTTTAAAATCAGGATCAGATACATCTCGTATGTGAGTCTCAACAGCATCTATATTAAAGTCACAGTCTGAGACTTTAGTTTTATTTGATATAGCAAATTTTTTTATTTCTTCATCTATATGTGAAGTTGTTAATGTCTTTTTTATGATTTCAGACATATTAACTCTTTAGTACTCTAATAGGTCACTATAATCATATTTAGAAAAATCAAGATATAGTTTTCCATTTTGTTGAATTATCCTTATATCACTATCATAAACGGCTAAAAATCTCTTTTTAATAACCTTTCTTTGATAAGCTTTTAGTTCTAATGTTTTAAGGTAAGCTCTCAATTCTACAAGTTTAGAGTTTTCGTTTTTTTCAACATCTTTAATATTTTCAATATTTTCTTGCGTTTGAAGAGTTTCTACTTCATGTACAGTTTGATTAGTATTATCTAACATAAGTTTTGCATTTACTAGTTCAAGTATATTTTTTAACTGCTCATCTTTTGCACTATACACCTGCTCGATTTTTTGCATCTCATCACGAAGCATTTGCTCTTTATCATCGATAAGCTTATCTATCTTCTCTTCAAGCTGTATAATCTTTGCTTTAAGTTGTTGATTCTCTCTTTGATATAAAGCTAGTATAGTCGCTACTGTAGTTTTTGGTTTTGCAACAGCTTTTGTTCTAGTTACAGACTCTGAAGTCTCTTTTACTTGAGGCTCTTGCATTTTAACTGAAGTAGTAGAGTCTGACTTATTTGTAACAATAATATACGTCTTGTTATCTTCAATTATATAGTTTAGTTTTTTAGCTCGTAGTTTAGAGTTTATCATCTCTTTTGACATTTTAAATTGTTGTGAATATTCATCTATTGTAAGTCTCATCACTATTCCTTAAATCTTAGTAGCATAGGCATTAAGTATATATAATATAATTTGAGACATTTTAACATAATTAAAAGTTGTTTTAAATAAAGCCTATATTATAATGTCAAATAAATTTTTTTTAGGAAGCATTATGAGTATAGGTATTTTAGATATTGTAAAACCGGGAGTTCTTTTTGGCGAGGATGTTCAAAAGGTTTATGACCATGCAAAAAAAGAGGGCTTTGCTATCCCCGCTGTAAATGTTGTTGGAACAGATTCTATTAATGCTATTTTAGAAGCAGCAGCAAAAGTAAACTCTCCTATTATTATTCAGTTTAGTAATGGTGGAGCATCTTACTATGCAGGTAAAGGTTTGAGTAATGAGAACGAAAAAGCTGCAATTATCGGTGCAGTATCAGGTGCTATTCATACTCATATGATGGCAGAAGCTTACGGTGTAGCAGTTATACTTCATACTGACCATGCAGCAAAAAAGTTACTTCCTTGGATAGAAGCACTGCTTGAAGCTGGAGAAGCTTACTACGAGTCACAAGGGAAACCTCTTTACTCTTCACATATGTTAGACCTATCAGAAGAGTCTTTACTTGAAAATGTAAGTACTTGTAAGGCATACTTTAAAAGAATGGCTAAAATAGGTATGAGCATAGAGATAGAACTTGGTTGTACAGGTGGAGAGGAAGATGGTGTTGATAACACTGATATGGATAACTCACTTTTATACACTCAACCAGAAGATGTGGCGTATGCTTATGAAGAGTTGATGTCAGTATCACCACATTTTACAATTGCTGCTTCATTTGGAAATGTTCATGGTGTTTATAAACCAGGAAATGTTTCTCTAACTCCTAAAATTTTAGATAACTCTCAAAAGTACATAGAAGAAAAGTTTAAAACTCTTCCTAAGCCTGTAAACTTTGTATTTCATGGTGGTTCAGGGAGTGAGCCTTCAGAGATTGAAGAAGCTATCGGTTATGGTGTTATCAAGATGAATATTGATACAGATACTCAGTGGGCTACTTGGATTGGTGTAAAAGATTATTATGAGAAAAATCGTGATTATATGCAAGGTCAAATCGGAAATCCAGATGGTGATGATAAACCAAATAAAAAATATTATGATCCAAGAAAATGGTTAAGAGATGGTCAGAAAACTCTTGTTGCTAGAGTTGAAGAGGCATATCAAGATCTGAATGGTCTTGATAGAAATTAAGGTTTAGACCTTAGTTTCATTATAAATATCCGCAATGCTATTGGCATGTGGATTCTTTATGTAATAAGCCTCTAAAAGCTTGTTTAGTCTATTTTTATTAAATCTCCAAAATTTATCTTTATTAAAATCTTCATTTTCCATCATATATACGAAAAGCTCATCTATACTTACATTTTCGTTAGTACTCTTTATAGTTTTTATCATAATTGAAATCAATTCACTTTGAGCTTCCTCTGTTGTATCGTCATCTTCTAGTTGTTTGTTTGGTAAAAAAGCATATATTTTCCAAATACTTACAATGAGTAGTAAAATAAAAAGTATTAGCATTATCGTTGATGTATCAAGTTCCATTTTGTTCCTAAATTTAATTATATTTGTATATTAGTAAGATTATATCATAACAATTTTGTTAAAATTAGGCACTAGGAAATTATATGAACGATAAAGTATTTACAAAACCAATAAAGAAACAGTTTGAGTTTGATTCAGAAGTTGCAGCTGTTTTTGATGATATGTTAGAGAGAAGTGTACCTTTTTATAAAGAGAGCCAAAAGATAACTGAATTTTTTGCACTCAAGCAACTAGAAGATGGGGGAACTCTTTATGACTTGGGTTGCTCAACCGCCTCATTACTTTTAAATATACATAGAAAACTTCAAAGTGAAGCAACACTAATTGGTTTAGATAACTCAGAGGCAATGCTTGAACAAGCTAGAAAAAAATGTGAAGCATATGGTGCAAAAATCGAAGTTAAATATGGAGATATTTTAGAGTATGACTATAAAGAAGCAGATGTATTTGTAAGTAATTATACTTTACAGTTTATAAGACCTTTAGTTCGTGAAGAGTTAGTAAATAAAATTGCATCAGCACTTAAAAAAGAGGGCGTATTTATTTTTAGTGAAAAAGTGATTTCCCATCATTCAAAGTTAAACAAAGATATGATTGAATGTTATTATGATTTTAAAAAGAATCAGGGTTATTCAGAGTATGAGATAATGCAAAAAAGAGAAGCCTTAGAGAATGTTTTAGTTCCATATAGTGAAGATGAAAATATCAAGATGGCATTAAATAATGGTTTCGCTCACTGTGAGGTAGTCTTTAGGTGGGCAAATTTCGCAACGTTTATAGCTATAAAGTAAAATTACTTTATATTTCTTCGTTAGTTTCTCTCAATTGGCAGAAGCCAATTTTCAATAAACTGCCTTGAACTATTTTGTAATTATAAGTTATGTATTACCAGACGTTTGGTGGTGGTTCTGGTTCTCGTTTATTGTTTGTAAAAGTATCTATAATTTTACCACCAGTCTCAATAATAGTATCACCAGCTTTTTTATAGGTAACTATGTCATCTTCTCCACAGTCATTATGATAGTAACCTTGTAAGTCATAGTATTCCTTGCAGTCACTATAGTATTTTGCAGAAATACCGTGTTTATTTACACAAGCACTAAAAAAGAGAGTTAAAAGTATTAATATTATTTTTATCATAATTATAAATAAGCATATACTATGCCTAAACTTTAAATGTCTCTTTAGTTTTACAAAATTCTGTTAAAAAACATTCTTCACATTTTGGATTTTTGGCAGTACAAATATAACGACCAAAAAGCACCATCCCTTGGTGAAGAGCATGAAGATTATTTTTAAATTTTTTAACAAGAGTTGCTTCTGTTTTTATCGCTGTTTTATCATCACTAAGTCCAAGTCTGTGAGAGACCCTAAAAACATGAGTATCAACAGCCATAAGGTTGGCTCCTGTATATTCAATCATTACTACATTTGCAGTTTTTTGACCAACACCAGCTAAAGTTTGTAAGTCTTTTTCATTCATTGGTATTTCACCGTCATAAACTTCTACAACTCTTGAAGCCATAGCTATAATATTTTTTGCTTTATTGTTAAAAAATGAACAGCTATTAATTAAAGCTTTTATATCATTTATATCTGCATTAGCTAGGTCATGTGGACTTGGGTACTTATCAAATAGTGGTGGTGTTATAATATTTACACGTTTATCTGTACATTGGGCCGATAGTGCAACAGCTATAACTAGCTCATAAGCATTTTTATATTCTAGTTCTGTAACAGCATCACTATATCTATCTATAAAGAGCTGATGGATTTGTAAAATTTCTTTTTTGGTTGCTTTTTTTACGCTCGACATTTAGTGTCTCCCTGCATTAAACTGTTGGTTTTAACATAATGTAATTTTACCTACTTTTGCATTAAAACAATGCTTGTTTAATAACCATTAACATAAAGAGATTACACTTTTGCAATTAACTAAAAATAGGAATTATTTATATGAGAATAGCTACAAAAATTTTATCAGCAGTACTTTTAACAACTTCAATCGCATCGGCACAAGCTCTAGTTACAGTAAATGGAAAAGAGATTTCTCAAAAAGACGTTGAAACAGCTTTAATGAATGCAACTCAAGGAAGATTTAATCAAGTTCCACCAGAAAAACAAGCACAATTCAGAAAACAAGTATTAGAGCAGCTTGTAGGAAGAGAATTAGTTTATCAAGATTCTAAGAAAACAGGTATCATCAAATCTAAAGAGTTTAAAGAAGAGTACAAAAAAGTACAAGAAATTCTTAAAAAAGATATAGCTATCCAGATTTGGAAGAAAAAACTTGCAGAAAAAATAAAAGTATCAAACAAAGAACTTAAAAAATATTATGATGAGAATAAAGAAGAATTTAAAGAAAAAGAGAGTGTACACGCTCGTCATATACTTCTTAAAACTCAAGATGAAGCAGATGCAATTGTAAAAGAGGTTAAATCTTTAAAAGGTGATGCTCTTAAATCAAAATTTATAGAGTTAGCAAAAAGTAAATCAACAGGACCTAGTGGACCAAAAGGTGGAGACTTAGGTTTCTTTGCTCAGGGTCAAATGGTACCAGAGTTTAACTCAGAAGTATTTGGTATGAAGGTTGGTACTGTATCTAAACCTGTTAAAACACAATTTGGTTTTCATGTTATTTATTTAGAAGATAAAAGAGAAGCAAAAAAATTATCTTTTACAGAAGTTAAATCTTTTATAGAACAAAGACTTAAAATGGAAAAGTTTAAAGTTACAATGAAAACTACTATGGAAAAACTTCAGAAAAAAGCTGTAATAAAATAACTAAATGACTCCATCTCCTATCTCTAAGATAAACTTAGATGGGAGAGATTTTTATGTTAAAAGAGATGACTTAATTGACCCTTTTTTAGCAGGAAACAAATATCGAAAGCTCTATTCACTACTTCAAACCCCTCCAAATAAATTTAACAAAATCATCTCTTATGGTGGAACTCAATCCAATGCCATGTTAGCAATTGCTGCAATGTGTAAGATGAAAGGATGGGAATTTACATACTATTCAAAGCAAATTAGTCAAACACAAAAAAATCAGAATAATGGAAACCTTTTTGAATCTATTAAGCTTGGCATGTGGCATGTGGAAATAGAGAATGATAGCTATAAAGAATTTATAGCTTCACTAAGAGTTAATATGGATGATAAAACATACATAATAGACCAAGGTGGAGCGGATGCAGTTGCAAAAGAGGGTCTTAAAGTTTTAGCAAATGAGATAGAGGCAGAAAATTTAAGTATAAACTCAATAGCAACACCTTCAGGAACAGGAACAACAGCTCTGTTTTTAGCACTAGCATTACCAAAGTATAAAATATATACTACACCATGTGTTGGAGATGTAGAGTATCTAAAAAAACAGATGAGTGCCTTGCATGAAATTCCAGATAATCTAGTTATTTTAAAGCCAAGTAAAAAGTACCATTTTGCAAAACCTTATCCAGAATTTTTAGATATCTATAAAAAATTATTGGCAGGTGGGATTGAGTTTGATTTATTATATGCACCTGGCATGTGGAAATCTATTTTAGAGCAAACAGATGAGAAGATTTTATATATTCATAGTGGTGGAGTTACTGGAAATGAGAGTATGTTGCAAAGATATAAGACAAAAGGTTTACTCGTTTAAGTGAGATTTTCTGAGACCGAATGGTCTCTAGCTTTAGAGGGCACAGCGCCCCAAGCGAAGTAAAAGGGACTAGTTCCTTTTACGGACTAATCAATGAAGGTAACAGATTCTTCTAGTGAAACTCTTGCAGGTTGGTAAGTGTTTATTTTAGCTTCTTTATCTTCATATCCTAGAACTACACTGTATAAAAGTGCTAAGTTATCAGGAGTCTCTAAAACATTGGCAACAACTTTACCAAATTCTGTAGTTGAACCTTGTGGACAACTCTCAATTCCAAACTCTTGAGCAGCTAACATAATACTTTGCATGTAAGCACCACAGTCTATAAGTGCACCTTGAGCTTCATCAATATTTGCTTTATCTGTAAAAACAAAAAATACTGTTTGTGCGCCAAACCATCTAAAGTTGTCATGCCACATTTGTTTACGAGTTTCTTCATCTTTTCTATCAACTTCCATAAGTTTATAAAGTCCAGAACCAGTTACAATTCTTCTTTTTTTGTATGGATTTACCCATTTAACTGGATAGTATTGGATAAATTGGTCATGCTCTACACCCTCATTCATCTTTGAAATGATTGCATCACCAACTTTTGTAAGAATATCTACATTGCTTATAGCAATAACTTTCCATGGTTGCATATTTGCTCCACTAGGGGTCATAGCTGCTGCATTAAGTATCTTTTGTTGAATATCTTTTGGAACTGGTTTTGGTATGTAAGCTCTTTTTGAAGAACGATTCTCTAAAGCTTCTATAACTGTTGGCATATGGAATCCTAAAATTGTTTTTGGAATTATAGCATATGATAATTATTTAATAATTAATAAACACATATGTGTTTAGTGGACTAAAGAGACTTGACACTAAGTCACTCAATGTGTTATAATAACTCTATATTTAAATAAAGGAAAAATAATTATGAATAATATATTTGAAAAATTAACACATAACATGACTGAAGCTATAGAATCTTCAATATCTTTAGCTCTACACAATAAAAATCAAGAAGTTGAGTTGATACATTTTTTATGGGCATTACTTACAAATTCTAACTCTGTTTTAAATCAGATGTTTAATAAGATGAATATAGACAAGGTTGCAATAGAGTTAGATGTAAAAAGTTTGTCTGCTAAATTACCAACATCTACTTCAGTTTCAAAAGAAAATATAAAATTATCAAAAAATTTCGTTTCGTCACTAGAGAGAGCTGCTGGATTAATGACAAAAAATGGGGATACTTACTTAGCAGTAGATACTTATATATTGGCAAATTTAAATAATGAGCCATTTTCTACAATTTTATCTAAGTATATAGATGTAAGTGAGTTGTCAAAAAATTTAGAAGCATCTCGCGGTGGTGCAAAAATAGATTCACAAAGTTCTGATGAGACACTAGAATCTTTAGCTAAGTACGGGATAGATTTAACAACTGAGGCAAGTGAAGGTAAACTCTCTCCTGTAATTGGAAGGGATGAAGAGATAACTAGAATGATGCAAATCTTGATTCGTAAAACTAAAAACAACCCTATGCTTTTAGGTGAACCAGGTGTTGGAAAAACTGCACTTGTTGAGGGGCTAGCACAAAGAATTAGTGATGGAAAAGTCCCAACATCACTTAAAAATAAAAGAGTTGTTGCTCTTGATATGTCTGCATTGATAGCAGGTGCAAAATACAGAGGTGAGTTCGAAGACAGATTAAAAGCTGTTATAGATGAAGTGAAAGAAAATGGTCAGATTATTCTTTTTATTGATGAGATTCATACAATTGTTGGAGCAGGGGCAAGTGAGGGGAGTATGGATGCTGCAAATATCTTAAAACCTGCACTTGCAAGGGGAGAACTTCATACAATTGGTGCAACAACTTTAAAAGAGTACAGAAAGTATTTTGAAAAAGATACAGCACTTCAAAGAAGATTTTTGCCTATTACTTTAGATGAACCGACAGTAAATCAGTCTCTTCAAATTCTTCGTGGAATTAAAGAAAGGTTAGAGACTCACCACAATGTAACTATTACAGATAGTGCCTTAGTTGCAGCCGCAAGACTCTCAGACAGATATATTGCGGATAGATTTTTACCAGATAAAGCGATTGATTTAATTGATGAGGCAGCAGCTGAGTTAAAGATGCAAATAGAATCAGAACCTCATGCTCTAAGTTCAGCAAAAAGAAAAAGCTCTGAACTACAAGTTGAGAGAGAAGCCCTAAAAATGGAGAAAACTCCTGCTAATGAAAAAAGGCTTGATGAGATTGTAAGAGAGTTAGCTGATATTGAAGAAGAGGTTAGAAATCTTGAAGCTCAGTTTGCTACTGAAAAAGAAGTTTTTGAGAGAATTTCTACTATCAAGGGTGATATAGAATCTTCAAGAAGAGAAGCTGAAGTTGCTAAATCTTCATCTGATTTTAATCGTGCTGCTGAGATTGAATATGGAGAAATCCCTAAATTAATAGAAGAAGAAAAGAGTATAAATGAGAACTGGATTAAACTACAAGCATCAGGTACACTTCTTAAAAACTCTGTTGATGAAGAAGCTATAGCATCTGTTGTATCAAGATGGACACATATACCAGTAAATAAAATGCTTCAAGGTGAGAAAGATAAAATTATTCATGTTGAGGATGAACTAAATAAAGATGTTATTGGTCAAGAAAAAGCAACTCATGCAGTATCTCGTGCCATTAAAAGAAATAAAGCTGGATTATCAGAGGCTAATTCACCTATTGGTAGTTTTTTATTTTTAGGGCCAACTGGGGTAGGTAAAACTCAAACTGCTAAAACATTAGCTAAGTTTTTGTTTGATAGTGAAGATTCTATGATAAGAATAGATATGAGTGAATATATGGAAAAACATGCAGTGTCACGTTTAGTTGGAGCAGCACCAGGTTATGTTGGTTATGAAGAGGGTGGACAACTAACCGAAGCAGTTAGGAGAAAACCATACAGCGTTGTTTTATTTGATGAAGTAGAAAAAGCACATCCAGATGTGTTTAATGTTTTACTACAGGTTTTAGATGATGGAAGATTAACTGATAACAAAGGTGTAACAGTAGATTTTTCAAATACGATAATAATATTAACATCAAATATAGCAAGTGATAAAATCATAAATAATCCACATGCCAAAAATTTAGAAGATATGGTTATGGGTGAGTTAAAACAAGCATTTAAACCAGAGTTTTTAAATAGGTTAGATGATGTAGTAATATTTAATGCCTTAGGTCAAGATCAGATTGTAGATATTGTAGATATTTTCTTTAATGATATTGCTAAAAAAGTTGAGCAAAGAGATATAGAGTTAGTTTTAAGCCCTCAAGCTAAAGCATATATAGCAGAGGCTGGATTTGATCCTGTTTATGGTGCTAGACCACTTAAACGTGCTTTATATGAGATAGTTGAAGATAGACTTGCTGACTTGATTTTAGATGGAAGTGTTGTTGAGGGCTCTAAAGTTGTATTTGATATGAAAGATGAAGAAATAAAAGTAAATATTTCTTAATAAGGTAGATGAGTCTCTATGGACTCAGGCTTACCTGTATAGTATCCTTGAGCATAATCAACATTTAGCCTTTTAACAACATTTAAAATCTCTTGTGATGAAACAAATTCAGCTATCGTGTCAATATTTAGTTTCTTTGCAAGACCAACAATTGTCTCAACCATTATTTGAGCATGAATATCTCTGTCTATATTTGAGATTAGAGATGCATCTATTTTAATATAGTCTATTGGAAGATTTAAAATATGAGTAAAGTTAGAGTAACCAGAACCAAAATCATCAAGTGCGATTTTAATACCAAATGATCTAACTTTGAGACAAAAATCATGAACAGCCTGGTAGTCTTTAAACTCTTCTGTTTCCAAAAGTTCTACAGTTAATAGATGGTTATATTTAAAGTTTTGGAAAGTTGTATAAAGCATCTCTAGTGTTTTTGAATTTTCAATATCTACTATTGATATGTTTAGTGAACATGGCACTTCATATTTTGTAATAACTTCAAGTGTGTTTTTTACAACTTGATTTGTAAGTTTATAGTATATTCTATTTTGTCTTGCAACTTTTATAAAATTAAATGGAGGGAGAATGTTGCCATCTTCTTCTCTTATTCTAACAAGTGATTCATATTTGATTGCTTTATTTGAATCTTGAATAGGAACAAGCGGTTGAAAGTGAGATATTACCGAATCAGTCTCAAAAGCACGGAGTAGCTTTTTATGACAGTCTATATCATCTTGGTGAATCTTTTGAAGACCTTGCTTATCGTTAAACACACTAAGTTGAATATTTCTAGATTTTGCATCTTTTAGAGCCATATCTGCATATGCAAGCATTTTCTTTCTTCCACTAAATGCAATACCAGCACTCATGACAAAATGAAATGTTTTATCTTCATATAGAAAGCTCTCTTTCGAATAGCTACTTAAGATTTTCTCTATTTTTTTACTAAAGAGAGTATCATCTACCTTTTGTGTATCTTTTACTGCAAAAACAAATTCATCACCACCTATATGGTATATAAGGATATTTTCATCATCTACTTGATTCTGCAAAAATTCAGCACTAAGTTTTAGAGCAATATTACCTATCTCTTCACCATATACATCATTGAATTTTTGAAATTTGTCTATATTTAAAAGTGCCATCTGTTTAAAATGGTATAGCTCTGCATCTTCAAGTAATTTATTTCTATTTGGAAGACCACTTAAAAAATGTGTATACATCTTCGTTTTTAATTCTTTTGTTTTTTTGCTTATTTCTAGTTCTAAATCTTCATTATATTTTAGTAGTTGCTCTTGAAGTTTTTTCTGAATACTTTCAGCTTCCTCAGCACGTTTAAGTTGTATTGCTATTTTTTTATTTAGGGTTATGATTTTATATAATGATGTCAAAATGATAATAAGTGCTATGAAAAAAGAGAGTAAAGTTGTTTTACTAGTTTCTTCATTTCTGTTTTGAAGCTCTAAAACTGTTGCATAGAGTTCAGTGTTTGCTATATCTATCAGTCTTTCTATATCTTGAGAAAAACTGATTGTAATTAGGTTAAAACCAATAATAGAATCATGAATATCCTCTTCATCTTTACTCTTTATTGATTCTAGTAAAGAGTTCTTAACAAGGGTGTAAGCTATTATCCTTTTTTTAATGGTAAGAATAACATCAGAGAATTCTTTTAGATGAACTTTTTTTGAAAACTTATTTAATCTTGAAATAGTTTTATTTATATTTTTCATAGAAGCATTAAGTTTAAATATATCCTGGTCTTTATCTAAAATAATTTGTTGAAGTATATCCGTTTGATTTATTTTTATGTCATAATTTAATTTATTTGAAAGAAAAGATAGTTTTATTTGGTTTTTTTCAATCTGCTTGATGATTTTGTTATTTTTTGAGGTATTGCTGTAGCTAATATATAGTGAAAATAAGAGTACTAAAAAACTTATAAGAATAGAAAAGAAAAGTTTATTTTTTAAATTCAACTACGTTCTCCTAAAATTTAGCTTTTAAAGTCATATAACCAACACTCTGCTTTCCATCTTTTTTTGCAGGTTCACCAAAGTGCCATCCGCTACCAGTGTATTGTTCTTTTGAATACATATATCCAATCTTTGTTTGAAGATTTTTATGGAACTTCCACATGCCATAAATCTCACCAACATGTCCACGAGTAGCAAGTTTGTTGTACATATCTTCAGCACCTTGAGTAGCACTAAACCAGTATTTACTACCATAATTGTACTCTGCTCCAACACTCACAGTACTAACTATGTCATATTTAGCCCCAGTATAAAAAGAATAACCATCTTGCTTAAGCATAGTTCCTTGTGCATAATCAGCTTCTGAGAAACCAGTGATACCAGATGCAGTTAGTCCATCACTTACATCTCCATCATCTGCAATTTGATAGTCATCAACAGCCCCATTGGCATGTGGATTTGATAAAGCAGTATGAGCAAAAAATGTAAGGTCATCAGATATAAACTTTTGTATATCTATTCCAAGTCCAAATGTAAATACATCACCTAAAATATGGGAATCGCTAGAGTCAACATCTGGACCAAGATAAGGATGGGCTTTTAAGTCATGAAGAATATTAACTCCAAATGAAAGAAGAGATTCTCCTAGAAAGTTAAACTTTGTATCTGCATACAGACCAATAATATTAGCATTATCTATATTCTCACGATTACATTGGTATGGATAAAAACTAGCTCTAAGTGTATAAGCTTTTGCAAGTATCGCTCTTAGATAAGTATCTTTTGCTAATTCTTGAGTTCCTATAAGACCATAAGTGTTCATATCAAATACTAAAGCTGGAAACATTGATTTTCTTTTAGCATTTTGTGCAAACTGCATTGGTGTTCCACCAGTTGTTGGTAGTAATCCAGCCGAGAGTGTAAATGGGTACTTTGATGATATGTTAGGTACATAGTTAAAGTATGCTCTTTCTACATCAAAAGCACTTGTAGCACTTTGAGATTTTATATCACGTGATAATATACAAAGTCTTTGACTTGACTGAGATGAAGTATTAAAAAGAAGATTCCCGTGAAATGCAAGTTGTTTATCTATCTCAGCATCCATATTAATTCTAAATTTGATTGCGGTAGCTGGATCAAAGTGTTTAGAATAGTTTGTTCTTCTTGTTTGACCACTGTAAGCACCACTATAAATTAATGTGTTCTCACCTGCGATACCTCCAACTTTATAATCAAATTGGTCAACTCTTAATTCTAGTTCTGGGGATAAGTTTAGTTTATCTAAAATACTTTTTTTCTCAATCTTTTCTAAAATTGGTATGTTTTCCTGAATATCTTGAGTATTTTCTTCTACTGCAATTTTTATCTCAGGTATAGTTTTTTGAATCTCTTTATTATTTTCTATTGCCATCATCTTTAATGTAAGTAGTTCTTTTTCTAATGCCTCTATTCTTTTTAATAGTTCTGAATCTGATGAAAGTAGAAGAGTTGAAAATAAAGCAAGTAAAATTATTTTTTTCATTGTTATAGTCCTGGTACAATAGGTTGCTCTGAGTCCGCAGCGTGTTTAATTAAATAGAGCTTTAGTTTTAGTTGAGTATCTAATGAGAGTGTGTTGAGTTTATATTTCTTTAGTCTTCTTTGACTTGAAAAAATTCTTTCCCACTGAATAGTTGCCTTATTTCCGGGATAAAGATTGTATTCTAAAGCTAAATCAGACATCTCGCTAGCACTTAAAGAGGTAAGTATTGAAGATAAAAATATAAAATAGATAAATATTTTTTTCAATAAAACTCCTCATTTTTTAATGCTATTTAAATGAATGATATCATTGAGATAATTAAACTAATGTTAAAATACTTAACAAGATTGATATGTTTTAAGGACATTATGTCTTCTCTATGCACTTAACCACGCTTTAAGTAATTTTTATGTATTATTTCGGACTTAAAATTATATAAGGATATGTCAATGAAAAGAACATACCAACCCCATAATACACCTAGAAAAAGAACTCACGGTTTTAGAGCTAGAATGGCTACAAAAAACGGTAGAAGAGTTTTAAACCGTCGTAGAGCTAAAGGTCGTAAAAGATTGTCAGTTTAGGCGGATTCAATACACTAAAGCTCCATAAGGAGTTTCAGTATATTTACAATAAAGGAAAGAACCAACACTCAAGTAGTGTTGTACTTTTTTTTCTCCCTCAAAATAAAGTTCACAAAATAGGTTTTACTGCTACCAAAAAGATTGGCAATGCTGTAAAAAGAAATAGAGCAAAGCGAAGACTTAGAGCTCTTTTTTGTGAGTACTCAAACAACCTCAAAGATGGTACCTATATATTTGTTGCAAAACAATCAATAATAGATATCCCACATGCCAATTTAGAAAAAGACTTTAAAAAAGTCATATCTCGCTCATCAGCATTTAAAGAAATAACTCTATGATAAGAAGATTTTTATTAAAACTATTATGGTTATATCAGAAGTTTTTTACTTTAATTGGATTTGGAAGTTGTAGATACTACCCAACTTGTAGTGAATTTGCACGATTAAATTTTGAAAATAATTCAATTTCAAGTGCTTTTTACCACTCTTTGACTAGAATACTACGATGTAATCAATTATTTGATGGTGGAATAGAGTATCCATTACTAGATAAACTATCAATTAAGCCCGCAAAATTAGGGGTAGATACAATAAAATATTGGTTGGTACCAAATAAAAAAAACCGTTTTTATATCATAAAAAATTTTTTATACAAAGGGTAATAAGTGTTAGACAACTTGTCAGCAAATCAAAGATTAATGTTAGCAGTAGCATTATCGGTAATTTTTTTCGTAGGATATACAGCAATTTTTCCACCAGTTCAACCGGAAACTTTAGATGCTCAAAAGAGCCAAACAGTAGAAACTAAACAAAATCAACAAGCAACAACAACTCAAAAAGTAGAAGCAGCAACAGGGCATGCAATATCAGAGCAAGATCAAATTGCAGCTAGTTCATCAAGTAATATTCTTACAGTAACAAATAAAGATTTTATTTTAAAGATGGATACATTAGGAAGAATAAGTTCAAAAGAGCTTCTTCAAGAAAAATTTAGAGATAAAGAAAACAATCATGCACAACTAATTCCTGCATTTGCAACTAAACCTTTATTTATCAGATTTTTAGATGAAAACTTAAATAAAGAAGCAACTTCAGTAGCCTATACAGCTTCTGTAAAAGAAATTGCTTTAAATGGTGAGCCTCAAAAGGTTACATTAACTCAAAAGTTATCAAACCTTACAGTCACAAAAGAACTTGTTTTTTATGCTGATGGACATTATGATGCAACAGTATCTCTTTCTCAAGATAAAAGATACTTTATATACCTAGGTCAAAGACCAGAGATTACAGAACAAATGATGACAGTATCTGGTGCTATGGTTTATACTGATGATGAACTTGTTACAATTATTGAAGATGGAGATGCTGAGGGTAGAAAATCATTTAGTGGTGTTGAGCTTATCTCTGCATTTGATCAATATGCTGCAACTATAATGTATGGTTTTTCTAAAGATACAAATATAGTAGTAGAAAGAGATAGAGATAATAATCCTGTTGTATATTTTGATGCTCTTCAGACTATGAAGTTTAATGGTTATGTTGGACAAAAAGAATATAAAGTTTTAGAAAATATAAATCCAGTTTTAACTAATGCGATTGAATATGGTTGGTTTACTTTTGCATCTAAACCATTATTTGCTCTTCTTTCATGGTTACATGGGATTCTTGGAAACTGGGGTTGGGCAATTATTGCACTTACTCTTATGATTAGAGCAGTTCTTTATCCATTGACATACAAAGGTATGGTCTCTATGCAAAAAATCAAAGAGATATCACCTAAAATCAAAGAGGTTCAAGCAAAATATAAAGGCGATCCACAACGTATGAATGCGGCTGTTATGGATATGTACAAAAAACATGGTGCAAACCCGCTTGGTGGTTGTCTTCCAATGTTATTACAAATCCCTGTATTTTTTGCAATCTATCGTGTACTTTTAAATGCAGTTGAACTTCAGGGTGCTCCATGGGCATTATGGATTACTGACCTTTCACGTATGGATACTTATTATGTATTACCTATTTTAATGGGTGCTTCAATGTATTATCAGCAAAAACTTACACCAAATAACTTTACTGATCCTATGCAAGAGAAAGTATTTAAGTTTTTACCAATCATATTTACATTTTTCTTTATAACTTTCCCATCAGGGTTAGTACTTTACTGGTTTGTAAATAACTTATTTTCTATAGCTCAACAGTTCATAGTAAACGCTCAGTTTAAAAATGCTAAAGATGCTAAAATAGCTGTTAGTGATCATGCTAAAAAGATGGAACATAAAGAGATGGAAGCAGAGAAATTAGAAAATAAAAAATCTAATGGAAAGAAAGATGATTAAGATTGAGGCGATAACTCTAGAGGAGGCGTATCAAAATGCCGCCTCATCTTTAGAGTGCTCGGTTACAGAACTTAAAATAGAAGTTGTTCAAGCTCCAAGTAAGGGCTTTTTAGGTCTATTTAAAAAGAGTGCTATTATAGTTGCGATTAAAGAGACAGATAATAGCCCTAATGATGAAGAAAAAGTTAAGCCAAAAAAACAAACACAATTAAAAGATGCTCAACCAAAAAAAGAAGAACAAAAGAAAGAAGAATACAAAAAAACATCTAAAAAGAATAATCAAAAAAGAAAACCTAAAGAAAAAATCAAAGAAAAAGAAGCTCAAAATATTTTAAACGATACTATTATGCCAGCTTCTTTTGTTAGTACGCAAGATGATGAAGATGAATATGGAGATGTTACTAGCTATCTAGCAGATTATGATGAAGAAGATGAAGGTGAAGTAAAAAACATTTCTCAAATTGCAAAAACTGTAAAAGATGAGATTAATATACTTTTTGACTTAACATGCTTTAAAATAGATTCAATCGAAGTAAGTGTATATGATGAAAACACTCTTTTGATAGAGTTTAAAGGTGAAGATGCAGCACTTCTGATTGGAAAAGAGGGATACAGATATAAGGCTCTTTCTTATATGATTTTTAATTGGTTAAACACTAAGTACCAAATTCAACTTCGTTTAGAGATTGCAGAATTTTTGAAAAATCAAGAGGAATCTATCTCTAAATATTTAATAGGTGTTTGTGAAAATATTGAGAAAGACGGAAGAGCACAAACAAAGATACTTGATGGTGTTTTAGTTCAAATTGCATTAAAAGAACTTCGTGAAAAATACCCAGATAAATATATAGTAATCCGCTCAACTCGTGATGGATTAAAATATATTATTGTAAACGATTATCATAGTAATTAAAAATGAATAATGATAATGAGACAATAAGTGCCATTGCGACAGCAAATGGCATAGGCTCAATTGCTATTATCCGTATAAGTGGTGATAGAGCTTTAGATATTGCAAAAACACTTACAAAAAAAGATAACCTTCCTCCAAGATATGCAACCCTCTCAAATATTTATAATGAAAATAATGAGCTTATTGATGAAGCAATAGTTATCTACTTTGAAGCACCACATTCTTTTACAGCAGAGCATGTTGTAGAGATTCAATGTCATGGTGGTTTTATAGTTGCTCAATCTATTTTAAAAGCCACTTTGGCATGTGGAAGTAGGTTAGCTACTGCTGGTGAATTTAGCAAGAGAGCATTCTTTAACGGACGAATAGATTTAAGTGAAGCTGAGGCTATTGCACAACTTATAGAAGCAAAAAGTGAAGATGCTGCTAAGATTTTGGCACGTCAGATGAAGGGCTCATTAAAAGAATATATAGAACGTATTAGAGATGAAATTATTCATATACTTGCTTACTCAGAAGTTACGATTGACTATGCAGAAGAAGATTTACCACAAGATTTGATTGAACAAATACAAGAGAAATTAGAAGTATTAAAAAACTCACTCAATTCAACTCTACAAGCAAGTAAATCAAGAGAAGGTTTGATGCAAGGGTTTCGTGTAGCAATTGTTGGAAAACCAAATGTTGGGAAAAGTTCTTTACTAAACTCTCTGCTAAATTATAACCGTGCAATTGTTAGTGATATAGCTGGGACAACAAGAGATACAATAGAAGAACAAGTCAAAATTGGAACACATCTTATCCGTATAGTAGATACCGCTGGAATACGTGAAGCTAATGATGAGATAGAAAAAATTGGTATAGAGAGAAGTATAGAAGCTATAGAGGCAAGTGATATAGTTATAGCTCTTTTTGATTCTTCAAGAAAAGAAGATTTTGAAGATGAGCAGATAATATCTTTAATAAGTACTCATGCCACTGATAAAAAAGTAATCTATGTAAAAAATAAAATTGACTTAGAGTCAAAATTTAAAGACAGTAATCTTGATTTTGATTTGGAAATAAATTCAAAAGATAATGTTGATTCTCTCATAGAGGCACTTAAAGATATTATGGATATAACAAATTCATCAGATGAGATAATGCTGATTTCACAAAGACAAATCTCAGCTGTGCAAAATACATTAAACAACATTGATGAAGCATTTATGCCATTAGAATCTCAGGAGTTAGAGATATTTTCTTTTCATCTAAATGAAGCAGTAAAAGAGATGGCAAGTATAACTAGACCATTTGAAAATGATGAGATGCTAGATAAAATGTTTGGCTCTTTTTGTTTAGGAAAGTAGTTGAAATATCTTAGTATTGACTTGGGTCTTAAAAGAATAGGCCTTGCATATTCAGCTCATAAAGATTTAGTTACCCCTCTTCCTGCGATTATTAGAAAAAATAGAAATCAAGCCTCAGATGAAGTAAAAAAAATTATAAAAGAGTGGGAAATTGATACTGTCATTATCGGTATTCCTTTAGGTGGAAGTTCTGAAGATGAGATGAGAAGACGAATTGCACACTTTATGAATCTTGTTGATTTTGATGGAGAAGTTTTTTATCAGGATGAAGCAGGAAGCTCACTTGAGGCTGAAAATATGATGAAAGGTGAGATAAAATATATTAGAGATGGAAGAATTGATTCTATTTCTGCTATGATAATACTACAAAGGTATCTGCAAACTATCAAAAATAAGTAGGTGATGTATGAATATTAAAACATATCTTTTTACTGATAATAAATGGAATAGTACTCTTGATGGTTCTCTAGACTCTGAGAAAACTCTAATCATTGTATTTGGAAGTACAGATATACTAAGTGTTCAAGTAGGTATAGATGATTTACTTAAAACATATACAAAATCAACAATTATAGGCTGTTCAACATCAGGTGAAATATATAATAATGAAGTTTATGATGATTCTCTTAGCGTAGCAGTTGTAAGATTTAATAAAAGTAGTTTTAAACTTATTGTTAAAGATGTAAAAGAGAATGAATCATTTGAAGTAGGAAAAAGTATTGTTGATGAATTAAATACAGATAACTTAAAGTCTATATTTCTATTATGTGATGCACTAAGTGTTGATGGTTCAGAGTTAAGTAAAGGTCTTAATAAAACTATCCCTGAAGATTGTGCTATTACTGGTGGTTTAGCTGGAGATGGTGTAGAGTTCAATAAAACATGGATAATTGTTGGTGGTTCTGTAGTTAAAAAACATATTAGTGCTATTGGTTTATATGGAGAGTCTCTACGCATAAGAAATGGCTGTAAATGTGGTTGGAGTAGATTTGGACTTGAGAGAAAGATTACATCTGTAAAGGGAAATGTACTATATACCTTAGATAACAAACCAGCCTTAGAACTATATAAAAGATACTTAGGTGATTATGCATCTGAGCTTCCAGCTTCTGCACTACATTTTCCTCTGATGTTACTTAATGGAGATAAAGAACCAAAATTTAGAGCTATAAAAGCTGTTGATGAAGAAAGCAGCTCAATAACAATAACAGGTAGTATAGAAGCAAATAGTATGGTTTCATTTGCTAAAGCAAATTTTGATGAACTTATTGATGGAGCACAAGAAGCGGCTGAAGCTCTGTTAACTGGGCATACAAATGATAAATCAGCCTTATGTTTAGTTGTTAGTTGTATTGCAAGAAGACATGTTTTAAATCAAAATGTAGAGGATGAGCTAGAAGCTGTAGTAGATACACTAGGTGATAATGTATCTACAATTGGCTTCTACTCTTTTGGAGAGTTTTCTAAATCAGAGATAGGATGCTGTGATTTTCATAATCAGTCTATGGCATTAACTATGATTTATGAGACTTAAGTGAAGATATGATAAAAAATAAACTACTATTAAGACAGATAAAAAAAGCTGGTATTGGTGATAATAGTGTACCTTCAAGAGAATCATTTGAAAGTTTGTTAAAGTTAGTAGAACAATCATATGACGATAATGTAAAATCTCGTCGTCTGATAGAACATTCTTTAGATGTTTCTTCAGAAGAGATAAGAGAAGTTATTGATGAATTAGAGCGTGTTCATAAAGATGCTGAAAAAAAAGATAAGATGATGTTTCAGCAGTCAAGACTAGCTCAAATGGGTGAGATGATTAATATGATAGCTCATCAATGGAGACAACCTCTTAATTTAATAACAAATACAACTGCTTCAATACAGTTTGATCTTCATTTTAGTAAGTTAGATGAAAAAGTATTGATGCAACATACTGAAAATATTGCACAATATGCTAATTATTTAAGTGATACTATTGATGATTTTAGAAACTTTTTTATGCTTAACAAAGAGATGGAAATAACAAATTTTCATAAAGAGATAAAAGGTACACTAAATATAATAGGAGAGTCACTTTTATATAATAAAATTGAGGTAATAAAAGAGGAAAATTCTAGAAAAGAATTTGCAACATACCCAAGTGAGCTAAAACATGCAATAATAAATATTATAAAAAATGCAGAAGATGTTTTAGTTGAAAAAAAGGTTAAAAATCCAACTATTAAAATAAAAACATATGAACTAAAAGATAGAGTAGTTTTACAAATAAGTGATAATGGTGGAGGGATAGACGATAATATAATAGATAAGATTTTTGATCCATACTTTAGCACCAAAACTAAAAAAAGTGGTACAGGATTAGGTTTATATATGAGTAAAATTATTATAGAAGACCATTGTCATGGACTACTTAATGTTAGTAATAATGACAATGGTTCAGTATTTGAAATAATGCTTTCTCTTTAAGTCAGATATCTATTTAGACATTATGAATAGATTATTGCTTTTGTGAGTAGTCTGTGTAAATCTTTCTTTTAGCTCTCGATCAAATGTAAGTATAAATACATTGGCATTTTTTAAATTTAATTTTGCAAACTCTTCTAGTAATACATCATCAGCTACATCTTTTCCATGGTCACATTTTATAAAATTGAATGAGTTTAATGTTTTTGAATAGTCATATAGATTTGCTTCCCATTCTGCACGTTTTAAATATAGCGAATCAGGATTAGCAGCAAGGTATATAAAAGAGTCATCTATCTCGTAAGGCTCTATAATATGATTAAATATAGATGATATAGTTGAAAAATTTTCTATGTCCCAAAATAGATAATTTTTATCAGTTTTAGATTCTTTTTTTTTATTTATCAGCTTTAGTCTTTTTGTGATGTTAAACTTTGAATGTGCGAAATCATTTGTTAAAACAATTGATTGTTTTATTTTTTGTGCATCTTTAGTATCAAAGTTTAAAATTTCGCCAAGCTCGATGTAAAGGTCTAAGTTTTGTAGTTCATATTCTGAACCACCTTTTTGGTATGTTTTTAGTTTTTGAAGTTTTGATTTGGAAAAAACAAGTGTTATACTCATCTTTTCATGATTTGCATAAGCTTGTTTTGTACGAAAGAAAATATCTTTGGCATCTTTATTATCTGGTAATTCTACAGAACCTCTGTATTTGTACTCTATTGAGACTTTTTGTTTATTCATAAACAGTTGAAAAACCGTGCTGCTTCTTCTTCATCGTCAGTTAAATTTTCTACTTCAAAGTCTTCATCATTTTCAAGTTTGTCTTTTGCTATACTTTGACAATATTCAAACATAATCTCTTTGGCATGTGGATTATCAGCTAAAAATCCAAGACCGCTAAATTGGTAAGGTTCTTCCTGCTCTATGCAAAGTATAGTCCCTTCACATTTTTCTTCTAGAAGTTCAACTAAAGTTCTATATTTTACATTAAACTCAGTTGCATGCCAACCAATATCTTCTAACTCTTTGTTTGAAAACTCTGCAACACCATCAGCTGTAGTATCATCATATGAAGCTCTAGGAGTGTTAAGGGCAATTAATTCCTGCCAATTTGAAAAGGATTTGATTAAAACTCTATCATTGTCTTCAACGATATTATAGTTTTTTCCAAGAACTTTTGAAAAATCATCAACAATTTCAGGGTTACCCTCATAGATAAGAATTTCATTATCTGAATATGATTGATGTATGATTTCTCCGTTAATGTTAATTCCAAATACTTTTTTTGAATTGATAGCATTGAGTAGAGAAGGCTTATTTACAATAATTATTTCATTGAATAGATTAAATTTTTTCATATTTTTTCCTTTTTATTACTGACATTATAAAAGTTTTTGCTTTATTTTAGTATAATGCCGAAAATTATTTAAGCGTTTAAGCTTAAAATTATCAAGGAATAACAATGGCATTAAATGTTTATTATGACAAAGACTGTAATATTGACCTAATCAAAAGCAAAAAAGTTGCAATGATTGGTTTTGGTTCTCAAGGGCACGCACACGCAGAAAACTTAAGAGATTCTGGTGTTGAAGTATGTATCGGTCTTCGTAAAGGTGGTTCTTCATGGGCTAAAGCTGAAGCTAAAAACTTTGAAGTTCTTACTATCGCTGAAGCTACGGCATGTTCTGAAGTTGTAATGATTCTTTTACCAGATGAAAATCAAGCTGAGATTTATGAAAATGAAATCGCTCCAAACTTAAAAGATGGTGCTACTATCGCTTTTGGTCACGGTTTTAACATCCACTATGGTCGTGTTAATCCTGCTAAAAATATCAATGTTACTATGATTGCTCCTAAAGCTCCTGGTCATACTGTTCGTTCTGAATTTGTTCGTGGTGGTGGTATTCCAGATTTAATCGCTGTTGGTCAAAATCCTTCAGGAACTACTAAAGAGTTAGCACTTTCATATGCTTCTGCTATTGGTGGTGGTCGTACTGCAATTATTGAAACAACTTTCAAAGATGAGACTGAAACTGATTTATTTGGTGAGCAAGCTGTTCTTTGTGGTGGAGCTGCTTCACTTGTACAAGCTGGTTTTGAGACATTAACTGAAGCTGGTTATGCTCCTGAGCTTGCATACTTTGAGTGTTTACACGAACTTAAATTAATTGTTGATTTAATGTTTGAGGGTGGAATCGCTGATATGAGATATTCTATCTCTAACACTGCTGAGTATGGTGATTATGTTTCTGGTAAACGTGTTATCAATGCTGAGTCTAAACAAGCTATGCGTGATATTCTTACTGAGATT
>Ga0209345_10000520_pt1 | contig 48867 bp, 38 predicted proteins | sample Cruoilmetagenom7_FD_187294 | JGI IMG/M metagenome (GOLD analysis project Ga0209345, IMG submission 187294) | Oil polluted marine microbial communities from Coal Oil Point, Santa Barbara, California, USA - Sample 7 (SPAdes) (version 2) | ecosystem: Environmental > Aquatic > Marine > Oil seeps ... | reverse complement strand
CAAGAAGGTCATCTCCAACGATTTGAAGGCGATCACCTAATTCTTCTGTCATCTTTGCCCATCCCTCCCAATCATCTTGCCCTAAACCGTCTTCAATAGATACGATTGGGAATTGGTCAACCCATGATTTCCAATAATCAACCATTTGGCCGGGGTCAAGTTTCTTACCTTCTGTGCGCAAATTGTAGATCTTCTTTTCCTCGTCGTAAAACTCGGAGGCAGCAGGATCCAGGGCAATTGCGACATCTTTGCCGGCTTTAAAGCCCGCTTTCTCTATTGCTTCCAAGATGACCTCTATTGCCTCAACGTTGGCTTTCAAATTGGGTGCATATCCCCCTTCATCACCTACAAGGGTAGCATACCCATGTGATTTGAGGACAGATTTCAATGAGTGGTAGATCTCTGCCCCCCAGCGTACGGCTTCCTTGAAATTAGGAGCACCCAAAGGCATAACCATAAATTCCTGGGCATCAGTGGACTGCCAGGCAGTATGGGCGCCGCCATTGAGGATGTTCATCATGGGAACTGGTAATACATGTGCGTAAACTCCTCCAATATAACGGTAGAGGGGTAGGCCTAAAGAATTGGCAGCTGCTTTTGCGACAGCAAGACTTGTTCCCAGGATCGCATTGGCGCCGAGATTGGCTTTATTGGGTGTGCCATCAATTTTCAATAGTTCTTTATCAATCGCAATTTGGTCGGTTGCATCCCAACCGATTAATTCATCGACAATCTGTGAATTAACGTTGTTGACTGCTTTGGTAACTCCTTTACCGCCATAACGTTTTTTGTCACCATCTCGCAATTCCAAAGCCTCATGAATTCCGGTTGATGCTCCAGAGGGCACTGCTGCACGGCCAAAGCTTCCATCTTCCAGTATGACCTCAACTTCAATGGTTGGATTGCCTCGTGAATCTAAGATTTCTTGTGCTTCAATCGATTCAATAAATGTGTACATTTTTCTCTCCTAATTAGAATTTATTAGCCTAACCAGTTAAGTATAATACTGATTGCTCTGATAGCAATCGGACATAAATTAAGTTTTTGTGGTGATAATTGTCTTGATAAAAGCATTGAAAAGGGGGTGAGGGCGATTGGGTCTTGATAGAAACTCTGGATGAAATTGTGAACCCAGCATGAATGGATGGTTATTAAGTTCGGCAATCTCAGCTAGAATGCCATCTGGAGATTGTCCGGAAAAAATCATGCCTGCTTTTTCCAACTCATCGCGATACGTGTTATTCACTTCATATCTATGGCGATGGCGCTCCTCGATCAGATCTTTTGAATATGCCTTAAATGCGATCGTGTCCTTTCTCAGTTTGCAGGGGTATAAGCCGAGACGCATTGTTCCCCCTTTATCAGTGATTTTTCTTTGCGCTGGCAAAAGGTCAATAACTGGATATGGTGTATCTTTGAAGAATTCAGTAGAATTTGCCTGTAGATAATTAAGAACATTTCTGGAAAATTCAACTACCATGAGCTGCATTCCTAAACACAAACCAAGGAAAGGGATTTTGTTTTTACGAGCATAGTGGATGGCTTGAATTTTCCCTTCAATTCCGCGATCGCCAAACCCCCCTGGCACAAGAATGCCATCTGCTTTATGAATCAGGTCCCAACCAATATTATCCTCAAGTTTTGCGGAAGGAACCCACAGTATCTCAACTTTCGCATCCTGGTTTAAACAGGCGTGTTTTAATGCTTCTTTAACGCTCATATATGCGTCATGAAGTTCAACATATTTTCCAACCAATGCGATATTTAAGTGATAATGAGGATTATTTCCTGTCACAATGATCTTTTCCCAATCTCTCCAATCTGGTTTGTTTCCAGCACTAAGCTTGAAATAATTTAAAATTATTTCTCCAACCCCAATTTTTTCAAGATCTAATGGGACTTGGTAAAGTGATGCTGCTGTGGTCATGGGTATCACATGGTTGATCTCGACATCACAAAAGAGGGAGATTTTTTCTCTCAAAGCAAGCTCAATCGGGTAATCAGAGCGGGCGATGATCATATTTGGGGAGATACCAAGTGACCGTAGTTCCCTGACAGAATGCTGTGTGGGTTTTGTTTTTAATTCACCAGTCGCTCCAATATGGGGCAGCCAAGTTGTATGTACAAAGAATATATTGTTCTGACCAATATCTCTTCTTAATTGACGGAGAGATTCCAGGAAAGGTAAACTTTCTATATCTCCTACAGTGCCGCCCACTTCAATAAGCACGAATTCGGCTTTTGAAGATTTGGCGACGAGATGGATCCGTCTCTTTATTTCATTTGTGATTTGCGGAATAACCTGGATCGTACCTCCCAGATATTCACCTTTTCTTTCTTTCTCGATTACTTCTGCATACACTTGACCAGAGGTCATATTTGATTCTTTGGTCAAGCGAATATCTATAAATCTCTCATAATGTCCCAGGTCTAAATCAGTTTCCGCGCCATCATCTAGTACGAATACTTCCCCATGCTGGTATGGACTCATAGTACCCGGGTCTATATTTAGGTACGGATCGAGTTTTTGAATTACTATAGAGAAACCGCGTTCTTTTAATAACCGGCCAATTGCCGCAGCTGTTAATCCTTTTCCAACTGAACTTATTACTCCCCCAGTAAAAATAATAAATTTTGGATTAATACTTTCTTTCATCCCATTTCCCTCAGTACAAGTAAAAGATACAGGGAGGGTTGTAAAACGAACCCTCCCTGTATCTAGTGATTGTTACACTTTCCTTAGGTTAATTGTGAAAATTTTATTCAAGATAAAAGAGTGTACCATAAGAAAAAAACCCCGATGATAGTCGGGGTTAAGACTATAAAATATGTTTGTTAAGCACGATGTTTCAAGGTTCGCGAAAGAATATCTGCTTGTTCAGTAGAAACACTTTTGATTTTCTTAGACCGTGATTCTTCAGCAGGTTGATCAACGTCGGCTTTTCCCATTGCCTCTCGCAGGGCGATTTCCATCACGGTAGGTTCATTTTCTTCTGGTGTTTCATTGGCCGCAGAAGGTTTGTCTTTTTTGCTTTTCTCTTTTTTATTCCGTCGTTTCGGGCGCGCAGGTGTGATCTTGACACCCTCGATTTCATCTAACCCGGGTTGCAAAGCTTTCATGGATAACTTGATCTGTTTCTTGCGGCGGTTAAATTCGATAACCTTAGCTTCGATCTCTTCACCAACACTAATGATTTCCGATGCATCCCGAACATAACCTTGTGTAAGCTCACTTACATGAATAAGCCCAGGCCGCTCAGCCCCAATATCTACAAAGGCGCCAAATTTTTCTATTTTTGTAATCTTACCTTTGACAACCATATCGGTTTTGATTTCTCTCCACTCTAATAAAAGCGGTTCCTTCATGGTAACTTCTATACGGTCATCCTGGATATTACGTACATACAAATCAACTTCCTGCCCTATTTTTAAACAATCTTCTACACGTAAGATCGGCTGTCCATTTTCAATAATAATTTGTGAAACATGTAAAAGGGCTGGTTTTTCTACACCAATATCAACGATCGCGCCAGCTTTATTGGTTTTAATAACTGAACCCCTTAAATGCATTTTTCTTTTTAATTGTGACGATGATGAAATTTTTGTAATAATATCTGAAGCCATTAAATAAATCTCCTAGATTGAGTCATAAGCAATCGTACATTATACACAACACATAAATAGCTGTCAATTAAACAAATACTCTAATCAGCAGTAATTTCCTCAATTGCTTTCTCAAGTTGTGTGTCGATATTGTTGTAATAATCAGTTTCGGTAAATTCGATCTCGATATCAGGTGTAAGGCCCAGATCTTGGATCTGACGCCCATAAGGGGTTAACCAATGCGCAATTGAAATTCGAATAGCGCCATTATCCCCCTTAAGAGGAATCCAATTCTGAATCAGGCCTTTACCGAAAGTTGTTGTGCCGATAAGAATTGCACGATTATAGTCCTGCAATGCACCAGCAGTGATCTCTGATGCGGAAGCGGTTCCCTTATTCACTAATATATATAAAGGAGTGTCCAGGGTAATAGGATCTTTGCTGGTCAGGTAATCTTTTGTGGTCCCATCTCCCCATTCTTCAATCAGTACAACCTTTTCTTCGAGGAAGATTGAAGTGATATCAATGGCTGAATCTACATAACCTCCAGTATTGTTGCGAAGATCAATGATCAAATTATCAGCACCTTGTCCAAGCAATTGGGTTACAGCTTGCGAAAAATCGTCATAAGAATTGGCCCCAAAAGTATATAATCGGATATATCCAATATGCTTATTTATGAGTTCACTTTCAACTGATGGGACGGGAATTACTGCACGAGTAATCTCGAATTCCAAGAGATCAGGTTCTCCTTCACGAATGATGGTGAGTAACACTTGTGTATCTGCTGGACCAAGTATTTTTCTAAGAACAAGAGAGGGGTCAAGATTAGTAACATCTTGGTTATCAATTTTTTTTACCACATCACCAGGTTTTAGGCCGACATCTTCGGCTGGAGAATTTGGCATTGGACTGACAATTATAAGGAACTCACCGCTTGTATCAACCCAGGCGCCTATCCCTGTATATTCTCCTTCTAATGGTGCATTTTGCTCTCTGAATTCTTCTGGATCAAGATATGCCGAATATGGATCCCCTAAACTTCCCATCATCCCCTGGATAGACCCATGCATCATATCTATATCATTAACCGGTTGTTCAAGATATTGGTCATGAACGATTTCCCATGCTTCAAGATATGGACTAAATAGATAATCCACGTCACTATTTTTGTTCATTAACAATAGAGTTGATGCATTAAGTTGAGTGGATTGTCCATAAAAGAAACCAATCAAGAAGATTGCGATAAACCCAAGAAAACCAAAAACACCAACAATGAAAAGAATCTTTTTTGAAAGTCGCATCTTTCACCTTTTTTAATTTAGTGATTTTAAAATATCAGGAAGCATATAAATGTCAGGAATGTTTAGAAGATTCTCATTTGGTTCCCCAACTAAAATGGATAAGAATCCCGTCTTTTGGCCCTGTAACACGTTTTCAATCATGTCGTCAATGAACATACATCCGTCGGAAGAAGCTATCCCGGAAATCGATAATGCCTTTTCAAACGCTTTCGGGTGTGGTTTAACATATGGCTGCAAAGATAGAACATCAATAACAAGATCGAAATACGACTTTACACCAAAAAAGTTAAGGACTCGATTGGCGTGCGCCGCATCCGAATTAGTGAAAATCATCTTTCTTTGAGGGATCGAGTCCAATAGCTCCGAAAGTTTTCCGTTGTTGGATAATATTTTTGACAGGTTTACATCATGAACGAAAGAGAGAAATTCGGCTTCATCAATTTGATATAAACTTTTCAATCCTTGAAGAGAAGTTCCATAATATTTATGGCAATATTGGCGGATTGCTGGAACCTCATCTTTATGGATGTGCAGTATATCTGTGATGTACAAGTTTATGCGTTCACCAATTGCTTCCCATAGCCCGCTGTGGCGTGAGTAAATTGTGTTGTCGAGGTCAAAGAAGATCGTGTGTATCATATCAAAGAAAGTATATCCTTAAACAACCATCAGATATAATCTAAAATAGACCAATGCCAATAATCATACTCCCCAAGGAAGTTGCCTCGAAGATTGCTGCTGGAGAGGTCGTTGAGCGGCCAGTCTCTGTGGTTAAAGAGCTGCTCGAAAACTCTATTGATGCTGGAGCAACGGAGATTTCAATTAAGATTGAACAAGCAGGCAGGAAAATAATTGAGGTTATTGATAATGGAGAGGGGATAGCATATGAAGAGTCTGATATTGCATTACTACGATATGCAACCAGCAAAATCTCATCATCAGAGGATTTGGAGAAAATCGAGTCTCTTGGATTTCGGGGAGAAGCGCTTGCTTCCATTGCGGCAATATCCAGATTTACGATCGAATCAAAGGCGGTAAATAAAGAAACCGGGTTCAACACTGTGGTAGAAGGGGGATGTAAAATTGGTAAAAAGCCTGTTGGACGATCTGTGGGTACTTTGATTAAAGTAGAAGATTTGTTTTTTAATGTGCCAGCCCGATTGAAGTTCTTAAAAAAAGACATCACAGAGAGGCGGTTGATTAATATAATTGTTTTCCGCTACGCTCTTTTTTATTCGGGGATCAGGTTTTCTCTTGTTCAAGAGGGAAAAAAAATCCTGGCAACGAATGGCAAGAACAACCGTCGAGAAATATTATCTCAGATTTATGATTTAGATACTGCGAAGTCATTGCTAGAGGTAAATTTTTCAGATGAATATCTTCAAATCAAAGGGTATACAAGTCCCTTGAATATCTCTCGTTCAACCCGCAAGGAAATATTCTTTTTTATTAATGGAAGATTGGTAAAAGACCCAGTTTTATCTTCTGCCATCACTCGAGCGTACCACGGGTTGTTGATGGTCGGGCGTTTCCCAATAACTAATTTGTTCATTAATATTTCCCCAACTGAAGTTGATGTAAATGTTCACCCGACAAAGGCCGAAGTCAGGTTAAGAAATTCCAGTAAAGTTTTCACTGCAATCCAAAGAATCATTCTAAAGACGATTGCTGCATATGCTCCTTATGCTGCGGTGTCTCCTCGTATTTGGAAAACACATGAGTTTACAGAAGACAAAGGAAATATCAAAATAGCGTTTAATGGTTCTGGTGACCCTGTCCAAAAGACGCAATTGGATGGGCAGTTGATATCTGTTCCATGGGACCCATCTAAAGTTTCTGGTTTACCGCTCCTGCGATCAATTGGGCAATTGGGATTGACTTATATAATTGCCGAAGGTCCAGATGGCTTATATCTGATTGATCAGCATGCGGCTCATGAGCGGATTCTCTTTGAAAAAATCTCTAATCAAGCTATGAGCGAAAAAATTTCTCAGTTCTTGTTAGAGCCTGTAATTGTAACTTTTCCGGTTTCCCAATTTGAACGATTAGAGCAGCAGTTAGATCTATTGATAGGGATTGGATTTCAGCTGGAGCCGTTCGGTCCTGGCACGTATAAAATCATGGCAGTACCTCAAATTATCTCGTCTATGGATCCAAAGGAAGCATTATTGATTGTGATAAGTGATGATCAAAATTCCCCGAAAGAATTTGTTGACGCAGGGAACAGGGAAAAAATGATCACACGGATTTGTAAACGTCTATCGATAAAAGGCGGCCAGGTACTATCAGTTCAAGAACAAGAACAGTTGATTAGAGATCTTGAGAATTGCGTCAATCCGCGCACATGTCCTCATGGGCGTCCCACAATGATACATATATCAGTTGGTGTGTTGGAAAGGCAATTTGGACGGCGGGGAAGTGTCTAACAATTAACCATTTTGTAAAGTTCAGGTATTGATTGGGTAACATCAATAGGGAGAAGAATATCTGCGAGATGATCCATTGGTGTTTTAGAAAGTGTATTAATTATCAACTTTACCCCACCACGGACAGCTATGTCTGGTATTGTGTTGGCTGGATATACTTCTAGCGAAGAACCAATTACCAGAATTAAGTCTGCTCTGCGCGCTTCCAGATGGGCTGATTGCCAAGCATTTTCTGGAAGCATTTCTTCAAAGAGTACAATATCTGGTTTTATAATATGGCCGCATTGGGGGCAAGTGGGTAAATTGCCATCACTGTTGTATAGCTCAAATAGACGATCCGTATCATACGTGGATTTGCATTTAGGGCAGGTGGCAGTTCTCGCTGATCCATGCAGCTCTATTACTCGCTGCGCTCCGGATTCCTGTTGTAAAGAATCAATATTTTGGGTAATGATTGATTTAATTATTCCTTCATTCTCCATGCGTGAAAGGTATATATGGGCCGGGTTAGGTTTGGCGGATCTTGCTTGTAGAAATAAGGGTTTAAACCAATTGAAAAACTTTTCTGGATGGTCATTAAATGCAGTTAATGACGCAACCTCAAATGGGTCAACTTTTTCCCATAATCCATTTATTGGTGAGCGGAAATCCGGGATTCCAGATGCAGTAGATATTCCTGCGCCGGTAAATGCCACAGCGTATTTTGAATTTTTCAATAATGAAGCTGATAATTTAATTTGGGAGAAAAAATTAATTTCCATACTTTTATTTTATTATTAATATAGGAAAAATAAGAAACTGATGTAAATGCTATAATTTTCGAAATGCTAACTGATCGTGTTTCGAAAAACCTGAAAGAAAAATGTAGAATAAAAACTCAAGAGAAAATCGTTCTTGGATTTTCAGGGGGAGCAGATTCCATTTGTTTACTAGATATTCTTCATAAGCTGGGTTTTAAAGTTGTGGTCGCATATTTTAACCACCAATTGCGAATTTCTGTAGATGAAGAAGTGCTATTTGTTAGAAAAGTAGCTGAAAAATACAAATATGATTTTAGGGTGGGCACAAAAGATATAAGAAATCTCGCTGAAAAAACGAATAAAGGAATTGAAGAAACTGCTCGATATTTTAGGTATCAATTCCTGATGAAAGTTGCCCGAGACACGAAGTCAGCTTTCGTCGGAGTGGCTCATCATGCTGATGATCAGGTAGAAACCATCATGATGAATTTGATTCGAGGAACTGGATTAAATGGATTGATTGGTATGGATCAGGTGTCTTATGGTGAATTTAGTAAATCAATTCCAATCATCCGTCCATTATTGAATGTATGGAAAGATGAGATTATGACATATTGTGAAGAGAATGATCTTGTCTTTACAACCGATGAAACAAACACAGATGAGGTGTTCACCCGAAACAGAATACGCAGAAAGTTGATTCCGATGCTAGAGAAATATAACCCGAAATTTAAGAAAAGTTTAATCCGAATGGGTAATATTTTGCATGATGATCATGCATTCATCAAAAAGTATACTGAAAAAATCATCGGAGATGTAATAAACCTGAAAAAAAAGAATTTTGTGGAGATAAATATTCATGAATTTAAACAGCATCCTGTCAGTGTCCAAAGAAAGATTATTAATGATTTATTGCAACACTTCACCAATATCGGGAAGAAAAAAACATTCAACTTAATTGAAAATATCCGAAAGGTACTTTCGGGAGAAATAACCAGTCATTATTCAAGATTACTGAATGATCTTCATGTAATTGTGGAAAAAGATCGAGGGTATTTATTAGAAAACCTGGATGACATGAAAGGTGCGGGAGGACTTAAGCTGGAAAACGAAATGACTGAAGTCGCAATTCCAGGATCTACACCAATCAATCGGAATTGGTATCTGAAAATTACAGAATTGGACATTGATGAAGTAAGGATGATCTTCAACAAGAATGAAGATAATTTTTCCGCATATTTAGATGCAGGATCAGGCGAAAGAAATATTTACATGCGCAAATGGCAGGCTGGGGACCGTTACGTTCCATTAGGTTTATCCGGGCATTCAATGAAATTATCAGATTTTTGGATTAATAAAGGTTTTCCAAAGCGATTTAGGTCAGATTGGCCGCTAATTTTATTAAATGAAAAAATAATCTGGATTCCCGGATTTCAACCTGCATTTGATTTTAGAATAACCGATTCAACTAAACGTGTAATAAGACTTGACGTGAGGGAAGATAAATAGTTTTATTTAGATTGATTATCCAATTTTTGTAGTTTCATTTTTATTTCACGCCATTGAATTTTTGATATTCCAAGTTTTTGACGGATTGCATCCTTTTCAACCCCGTTTTTCCAATCAGAGAGAGCACTATTCCATCTGCACATTGAAAATGACAGGTGCTTGTCAATACCTGCGGCGGTACTAATATCTTCAAGAATATATTCTAATCGGCGAGGGGACCAGGGAAAAACTTTTTCATCAGGGTTATATTGGATTAAGTATTCCTGGTATATTTCAATGAATTCTTCTGAGATGGAAATCTTTCTTTCCTTGTTCCGGTCTCTTCCATCCGCGTATCGGACAAACAAATAATTGTCTCCGCCTATTTCAATATGTGAGCGTTTAATATTGAGACACTCACTTTTTTTGATTCCGGTTTCAAGAAGGAGTTTTAATAATGCCATTGGGCGTGCATCGGGTTTATCAGAATATCGGACATGATCACAGGTCTCCAGTACTAAGTTCAGGTCAGCAGGTGAAAGTACGTTGGGAAGAGGGCTAATGACAGTTTGCTGGACTATTTTCTTTGCGGGATTGCTCCCGATACGACCGTGCTCAAAAAGCCATCTAAAAAATGATTTGAGTGTGGTTATTCGTCGAGACAAACTTTTTGGGCTGCAAGAAATATTTTTCCCTCTACCATTTTTTAGCCATTCAATGAATCGATTGAGGTCAGAGTTTGTAATATCTCCGATAGCGATATCTGGGGGTAAAAACTTGGTTAGCAGGCGAAGGTCACCAAGAAATGCCTTAATTGTGTAATCTGATTTCTCTTGATCGGCCAGGTAAATTTGCCAGAAATTCATCGCTGCGACGATTGAAGTGGAAGTATTTACGTGGGGAATACTTGAAATATCGTTATTCATAATTAACTCCAAGATTGCGTATAGTTATTATGAGTTTAAAAGGATTTTCCAGTTAAGTCAAGTGGTTTATTGTTGATAAACTGCTTGTCTGATTATTTCCCAAATTGCATCATAATTAGGTAGAAGGACATTTGCTCCGCTTGAAGGGATGACGTGGGAGGTTACTTGTTCAGGGCCGATATAGTATTGTGTAACTCGCGCAGTGTCTGAAAGGATAGCAGGAGCAATTGCAATTAATGCAAGTAGGTCTTCAAATGACATATCAGTTTCGACACTGCTGATGAATAGATTGTACAATTCTGGCGCGCGTGAGATTGCATCAAGCGACATAGTTTTCTTAAACAATCCTTCCAGCACTTCCTGCGCGCGTCTTGTACGATCAAAGTCATTTGAGGTATATCTAGACCGGACATACCAGAGAGCCAATTCGCCATCTAGGTGCGCTTGACCTGGACCTATTGAACACCAGGCGCCATGTTGATATGATAGGTCACAGCGGTCCTCGGTGTTTTGAGATGCTTCTATTTCTATGCCGCCTAATGTATCAATAATGTTTTTAAAACCACTGAAATTGGTCATCATATAATAATCTATTGTGATAGCAAAATTATGCTCGAAGGTTGATTTTAGAAGAGGAAATCCGCCATACCCCATTGCCGTGTTTATTCGTTCTTTTTGGATTCCTGGTATTTCTACCCATAGATCCCGAGGAAATGAGATTAAGCTTACAGTTGCTTCTTCATTATTTATTGAGGCAAGTAGAACAACATCTGTTCGATAACCGCTGTTCGGGCGCCAATCTGATCCTAAAAGAAGGATATTCACTTGATCTTCAGGAGGCAATAATCCGGGATTGGGGACTAGTGCATCGGTTATCGGTTGAACATCTCTGGTGGGAGTTGCAGTGAATTGAAAAGGCTGGAAAGGTGTGGGCTCGCTGCTGTTATATTTTCCTATATCTGCGAGCAATTGTAATCCGCCATTTTTATTATCCGAGAAACCAATCCATCGGATAGGGATAGTGCAAGCAAGCAGGAAAAAAAACAAGACAGCGATTATTAATAAACTATTTTTTTTCTTACGCATCTTTTTCTATTTATAAGAATCAAAAACCTCTTTAGTTTATCATGCAAGATTGGTGCCGTTAATTAAGTGTATAAATTAATCTTGGTTTTTAGATGACTTAAAGAAAAATCTAATTTCAGTTTGTTCTGTTGACAAAACCTTGTATTTTGATAAAATTTCACTCAAGTTATTAGCCGAAGTGGCGGAACTGGCAGACGCGCTACGTTCAGGGCGTAGTGAGCATTACGCTCATGAGGGTTCAAATCCCTCCTTCGGCATTATCCCTGCTATGGAAGGTTATTGTTTTTGATTGATTGTACTGCTAGTTTTTATGAGGTAATATATTAATATGCCTAAATTAAAACGAATAAAAAGGCAGTGGATATATGTCGTTTTGCTTTTCATTTTATTTGTCATGGTATTGGGATTGAATTCTCGATTATCCGAATATTTAAGATTATCATCCCAAAAAGAAGAGATGGGTGAAAAAATTATCAGACTGGAATCAACGCAGATCGCGTTAGAAACACAGATAGCGTATGCTAATTCTGACAAAGCAGTTGAAGAATGGGCGCGAACATATGAGAGAAAAGTTCTCCCTGGTGACCAGGTGATCATACCGCTCCCACTTGGAGATGTTACACAAGAAGTAAATTACTTGCCTACTCTAAATCCTAGGGAGCAGGAGAATTGGCAAATTTGGTGGGATTTATTTTTTGAGTAATCAACTAAAGAAAAAATGAGTTAGAATGTGGTTAATTCCGAGATTGGATTTTTTATAAGATCAATAAAAAGGTAAAGGTAAAAATGCTTGGAAGACAATCCCCAAAAGATGTATTAAGTGGTTATAAGAAAAAGCAGCGATTCTTACCTGTTTTCATCGCGATCTTAGCTGTTTTGTTAGTGATCATCGGTGTTGTGATCATCGTACTTTGGATCACGGGTGGAGGCTTCTCTTTTAATTTATTTAAGAAAGAACCTACTCCAACAAGCACCATGCCGCCAACACCAGTTATTTCACCAACAGCTTCGTTGATTCCAACAGAAACGCCAACTCCAACCTTGACGGTTTCTCCAACTCCTACTGGACCATTCGAATACGAAGTACAGGAATTTGATAGCTGTTGGGGGATCTCAGAAAAATTTGAAGTTGATCTCCAAACTTTATTAGCGATTAATAATTTTGAAGATGGCACTTGCCCAATTTATCCTGGTCAGAAGATTAAAGTTCCCGCACCTGGACAAACATTGCCAACACCAACACCATTACCAGCAGATATTGACTCAGGTACACGTATTGATTACACCGTACAGGCAGGTGACTCCATTGCATCTATTGCCAGTCAATTTAATTCCACAGTTGAAGATATTCTTTCGCTTAATAAAGATAAGATTGACGATGAGAACAATATCCCTGTGGGCGTAAGGTTGGTCGTACGTGTAAACCTGGTTACTCCAACGCCCACTTTTGCTCCCACGAGTACTTTGGCGAGTTAAATAGATAAAGCTCCCACCGAAGTGTGGGAACATACTTTTATGACCCGAAAATATTTACTTATACAGCTTTTGCTGTTTTTCGTTACGGGAGCCCTTTCAGGTTGCGGTATCGCGAATGGCGCTATCAACAACATGGCCAGTGTTGGATCAACAGGGCCAATTTCAATTGATAAAGAAGACATCCCTTTTAATGTTGATAAGGATATTATTGTTCAAGTTACACCGCAAATACGGTTCATGTTGGAAAACACGAGTGAAGCTTTATTATTAATCCCCTCTGAACTTTTTGAGATAGAGAAAGGATATTCTGTAATAGTAAATAAGGATGGGTTAGATTATGTTCATCGGATCATAATACGGCAACCTTGTCTTGTGTACATTGGGGATGTTACCAATAAGCCAGAAATCTGGCGGTATTGCGAACAGGAAAGAATACCTCTGACGCAAACTGGAGGAAGGGTAGTGGACTATGCTGTATCGAGAAGTGGTAATTGGTTAGTGTATGCAGTGAAGAATGAAAAGGGTGGAACGGATATTTGGAAGATGGAAAGAGAGGGAAAAAATAATGAAAAGGTTTATGGTTGTGGCGAATTCATTTGTGATAATTTGGCAATTGATTATTTAGGCATAAAAATTGCTTTTCTTAAAAAAATACCAATAAGTGAGTTAATTCTTTTCTTGATGAGTGAAAATCAGGAAATAATTGTTGAAAGAGGAATCATCTCAAATGTAGACTTTTCTCCAAGCGGCCAATTTCTAAGATATTTTGAGAATAATAAGAACAATTTAAGAGTTCTTGACCTTGCTGACTTGACCTTGATTCAATCGATGGAGAGTGATTCGGATTTGATAGGTTCATGGGGGCATTATCGCAGCAGTTTTCTTTTTGGAACGCGGAATTACTGGGGAGGAATTGCTGATATAGCGATCTTTGAAACTAATATTGATTCTGAATCATTGGTCAAATTATTTGATGGACAAGAATTATCAATAAATTATTTTCAACCCACATATTTTGAAAGTGAGAATTTGGTAGTGCTGGTTAGAACGGGATTTAGCGGAAATAGCAAACAGATCTGGGTGGTCAACAAAGAGGGAGAAAAGGTTTTGGAATTAACTAATGATTACCAATACGATCATTCTTCACTTTCATGGAATTCCGTGGAAGAAAAGTTGGCTTTCCAGAGATATTTACTTACACGTTCAGATTCACAATCTGAAGTGTGGGTCTGGGAAAAACAAGATAACTATTTTCAGTTGATAGCGGAAAATGCTGCGCGTGCAATCTGGATGCCTTAGTTTATTTAAACGCGAATAAAAGTTCGTCTTTTACAAAAGGATTTTTCTCGAAGGTCAAGTGTGAGCGGAGAATCAAGAAACATTCTTCTGAACCGATTATCCCCAAAGCCCATGCAGCATGGGCTCTAATTATTTCCGAATCACTGGCTAGTAACTCTTTTAGAGGTTTAATAAACTTCTGATTTCTGCTATTCCCAGCAGCGATGATGATATTGCGTAGATGGCGTTCGTAAGAAACCCTTAGAATTGGGGTTCTAATATATTTTTGTTTAAAAATCTCCTCTGTAAGACTTAATTCTTTTAGTAAATCCAAAGGATGATAATCTTTTTTCTTCAAGTTGAAAAATAGATCACCTTGTTCCTCAGCAACCTTAATATTGTATGGGCATACATCTTGGCAAATATCACATCCGAAAACATGATTTCCAAGTAATGGTCGAATGTCTCTGGGAATAATCTTCTTATGTTCTATGGTTAGGTAAGATATGCATCGGCTTGCATCAATGGTGTGGTCACCAGTGATGCATTGGGTAGGACATGCTTGTATACAGAGATGGCAATTCTTACATAAATCACTGGAAAGCAAAGGTTTTGTATAAAGGTCTTTATCAACTATTATGCAACAGAGCAATGTAAATGAACCAAGTTTTGGGTGTATGAACAACGAGTTTTTTCCTATCCATCCTAACCCTGCCGCATAAGCAAAATCCTTTTCCATAAGAGGGCCTGAATCAATAAAAACCCTGTAATTTATTATCTTGGATCGTTTACTATTGATGGATTCCATCAACTCAACGGCTTTGTTTTTTATCACATGATGATAATCCTCATACTGAGCGAAAGATGCGATAATCCCTTCATTCGGGGAGTCTGCTTGTTTACTTTTATGGAAAGGTTTGTACTTTAGTCCAAGAACAATGACTGATTTTGCGTTCTTTAATAATTGCTCCGGTTTTCTTCTGGATTCGATTACATAATGTTTATTGAGAAATTGCAAATGCCCATATTGCTTTCTTTCTAGCCATTTCAGATAATTTGCAAAGTGAGGTGATTGTTGAACTTCTGCAAAACCAGCAAATGAAAAGCCAAGAGCTTTTGCCTTGGCTTTTATCGTCCCGATATTAGACACCATAAATAATTGGGATTATTATTAATTATTATATTGTGCGTTTTTTTCTTCCCATGTACCAACTACGATTTCTATAAATAAATTATCTCCAAAAACCTCCCCCTTATCATTTATCATTCGGAAATGATTTTTATAAGTTCCATGCTGGTCTGGTGCGGTCATTCGCACACTAAAGGTGATTTGGTTATACGGATCAACTGTTTGCTGCAGATATATAACCTTGTCTGCTTCATCACACATAATTGGCTCACCATAGTAGTAAATCAACCGATAATCTGTGTTCCATACTGTTGTGCCAGAATTCTCAATTTTCCAGATTCTTGTGAATCGGTCACCACCTTCAAATATTGTTCCATCGGGTGTTTCTACATCCTCGATCCAAATTGCGTTATCTGGTGATTCAGCGGGAAGAACAGGCGCTGGCCCTAAAGCGTTTGCCGGGCTTGTGGGAGCCAAGGGCAGGGGCTGTGTTGGGATGGGTAGAGGTGTGGCAATGGGTGGGGGTGCAATGGTGGCAGAGGGGATTAGCAGAGCGGCCTGAGTAAAATCTGCCTGGATTGTACCAGCAACATCCGTCATAATTATTTGCGGGTCAATTGTCGGTGTTGCTGCGGGTGAGGACCCACAACCAGTGATTAGAGCTGAAATATATACAAACATGCATATCTTGATAAATATCTTTTTATTCATAGTAAACCTACCTTTTCATCCTTTTATCGAGAGAAGCACCATTGGATCAAATAATTGGAACAGATTGCTTACTCTCCAAACAATATAATTATACCTTTCAGATTGCGTGGATTGAGCCGTATAGTATGCCATACTATTAAACCTTGCACCAGATGGTCCCACTCGGGTTTCAAAGTGTAAATGCGGATTGGAAGAATCTCCTGTGTTTCCAACTTGTCCAATTTGCTGTCCGCATGATACTTTATCTCCCACATTAATGCCGGTGGGATACTTCAAGTGCGCATAGTAAATGTATAGAGATCTTTTGGTCTTACTCAATCGGAAAGGCAGTTCTCCAGGTGTCCAATTGAATTTTGGATCTGGCACAACAGTAGGTTGAGTTGAGGGGAGATTGAGCTGTTCTAGTAGAATGGGTGAGATTGAATCTAAATGTGTTTCAATAATGACCGCGTTGCCATAAGGATATTTGTCATTGATAACTGTAACAACTATTCCATCCATCACGGAGAGGATCGGAAGGTCATCGATACTTAATAATTCTTTCCGGCGGTAGAATGCAAAATCAACCCCATGGTGTCCATCGTCCTGGCTCGCTCTCGGCATTGTGAACAATTGGGTAATAATCTCTGGTAGTTCGCTGAGAGATTCTCCCATAAGAGGTGAGCAAATCTGTGTTTGCAGGTAAGGGGTTTCAATAGGGGGGACGGATGTATCCGCTGGTTCACTAGTGAAAATTGGTTGTATAGTGAAAGTCGGCAACTCTAAATCTAAATTTGATGTTGGCAGTTCTAATCCCTCGGGTACACATCCCGACGAGAAAAGTATACATGTAATTAGAAAGTAAATTCTTTTTTTCATCGAAGGTCTGCTACTTTATTTTCCTGCACTCCAAATAAAACCGTTTTTGGTGTGCTTCTCCCATTGAAAAAGTCTTTCTGGGAAGTGAACCGTCTTTTATCACAGAACGAAATAAGGAGTCTTTCCGCATAGCTGGTAAATATATTCCCGCATTTCCTGATTTTGTACCCAGGTCAAGAATTGTGTCGTCTCCATGAATATAATCTACTTCATTGATCTGATCATTTAAGATGAGGTTATCGATGCAATTCTGTATACTTCCTACTGTTAATGAATGTTTCGGTTCCATAATATGTATTAACCAAAAGTTGGATTTATCAAAAGCGCCAAATACCTGGTTTTTGGTGTGGTTGTTGGAGACTGCAGAAACTAACGTATCGAAATCGGAAATTTTCTGAACATCTAATTTGTCATTGAAATTGTTTTTCAACGAAAGAAACCAGTCTTTCTTTATACCTTTTAATAAGCGGTGAATTGGTTCAAATACTATACCTTCGTCATGGATGTTGACGATCTCTACGAGCGCATAACGAGCCGGGTGATTTTCTGGAACTTCATGCTTTATCTTATCCCAAACTGCTTTTGCTGTCGCCAATGAATGATTTCCGTCACCGACAGCAAAAAGTAATGGTGGTGCGTTTTTCTCAACATCATATTTATTTGATTGAATTTCTGCTGATATTAATATATTTAGAGCTTGGATGATCTTATCTTCTAGGTTAGGAGAAGCGATATGGTAACCTGTCAGATGACCGCTATCTTGCATGAGGTCAAAATCATATATTAGTTCTGTGTTGTTTAAAGATGTCGCAATTGGCTCAATGACGGTCATTTCCGGATCATCGATCAAGACTAGAATGTGCGGAATTTCAAGCAGCGCATCCTGGCGAATTTCTATTCGGGGTGGTAAACGATCGATGATTGTGCCTTCGGTGGCTCTGATCAGTGAACCAGCGCCATCAGTAAAATCATATTGTTCAAGATCAAGGGCGGCAATGAGTCCCTTTCTTAATGAATGGTTAAAATATCGTTCAATATAGATCATGCCATCAATTATTCGGAAGTATTTCTTCTTGAGGTAATTTTCCATGGATGAGTTGATTTTTAAAGAATGAATTTGTTCTTTTTCAGTACCTAAATATGCTTCAGGAAGAATTAAATGGTATGTTGATGGCGATTGCCCGATTGTTTTCTCGATAATCTCCCAATATTCTGGCTGAGATGTGAATTGATCGCATGCTACTACTGCCCATTTATTAAAATCTATTTGGTTATTAGGAATCAGTATTTCAGGTGATTGGATGCCAACGTTTGAAAAATTTTTCATAATTGCGAAATTTCCTTTCCCATTATGGATATTCTATCAAACAAAATTTTAGGGTCAGTAATGAAATCCATTAAATAAATGTGCTTTTTTGATTTGTATAAAAAAGCCCCGTTTTATTCACCTTGACGGCATCTTGCATTTCTAATAAAATTTGCTATTGATTTTGTGAAATTGGATTTCTTATAACATAAATGTATAATACTTCCAAATTCAAACAATTAATGTGGTTTACGGAAATAGCGGATCCTTTCACGCCCCTTATATTTCTGAGATCAAAGTAATTGAAATATAAATAATATGAAATAATCAGGAGAAGCGTTTATGGTACGTATTCGTTTAAGAAGAGTAGGTTTTAGAAATCAACCGAGTTACCGCATAGTTGCTGCCGAGAAAGAAAGTCCACGGGATGGCAAATTCTTGGAGAATTTGGGGTCGTATAATCCCCGAACTGACCCGTTTACAATAGAGGTTAATGAAGAGCGTGTTTTTCATTGGCTCAAGAATGGTGCGCAGCCAAGTGAATCTGTAACGCAAATATTTAATTCTGTTGGATTGTTAGACAGATATAAAAGATTCAAAGATGGCGAACCAATTGAAAAAATATTTGAAGAATCAAGAGCATACTATGAATCACGCATTGTTGACCCAAAAACCCGTATCGAAAGATCGGTAGTTGAAACAAAACCCAAAGCTAAAACAGAGCCTAAGACCAAGGTAGAACCTAAGGCCAAAGCAGAACCTAAGGCTAAAGCAGAACCTAAGGCTAAAGCAGAACCTAAGGCTAAAGCAGAACCTAAGGCCAAAGCAGAACCTAAGGCTAAAGCAGAACCTAAGGCTAAAGCAGAACCTAAGGCCAAAGCAGAACCTAAGGCCAAAGCAGAACCAAAAACTGAAGCGGAGCTTGAAACTGAATAAGAAGCTAAAACAATAAAGGAGTCCACGTGAAAGATTTAATCGAATCTATCGCAAAGCAATTGGTGGATGATCCATCGCAAGTATCAGTATCTGAAATTGAGGAAGGCGGTCGCTTTCGAATTGAATTAAAAGTGGCGAAAGAAGACATGGGCCGTGTTATCGGGAAAGGCGGGCGGGTAGCCAATTCAATTCGCGTTCTTTTACGTGTTGCGGCTGCGCGTGAAGGGAAGCGTGCAATCCTGGATATTGTAGAACCTTAATTATTATATGCAAAATACAAAAAATGAAGGACAGAATCAATCAGGCTTGCTAAATAACGGTAAGCCTGTTTTTTTAGCAGTTGCTAAGATTTATAAACCGCATGGCCTGAAAGGTGAGGTGTCAGTGGGATTGCTCACGGATTTTCCTGAACGGCTAACCGAAGGAAAACAAGTATATATTGGTGAAAACCATATTCCATCTAAAATTGATACTATAAGAAAGATGGGAAAAAAATATATTATATCCTTTGAAAGCTATTGTTCAGTGGATTCTGCGGGCTCTTTACGCAACCAGATAGTATATATTCGTGGTAAGAATTTACCTGCCCTAACAGATAATGAATATTATCATCACGACCTTATAGGCATGCGGGTATTTTCAACTGAAGATCATGAGATTGGTTTTCTTATGGAAATTATTTGTACTGGTGCAAACGATGTATATATTATTAAACCTGATAACAAGGAAGCGAAAGAAATCTTGATACCTGCAATAAAATCTGTTGTAAAAAATGTGGATATTAAGAATAACAAAATGATTGTGAAGCTACAAGAGTGGCGCTAATGGACGATCGACGCTATTGGATCGGATTTGATCAGATTCGTGGAATCGGTTCAGTAAGGACAAAAAAATTGCTGGATTATTTTGGTGATCTTTCTGAAGCATGGAGATCGGATTCGGCATCATTGCGAAAAGCAGGATTGCCAGAAAAAGTTGTAAATGAATTTGTGAAATTGCGCCGTGAAATTGATCTTGAAAAAGAATGGGATTTGATTCAACAATTAGATATATCAGTAGTCACATTTGAACAAGACAATTATCCACGGTTACTTCAATCCATAAAGCATCCTCCCCCTGTGCTGTATATCAAAGGATCATTTACTGATGAAGATTATTGCAGTGTTGCTGTCGTTGGCACTCGTAGAAAGACATCATATGGCAAGCAAGTAGCAATCGAGCTCTCTCGGTTTTTAGCATCGAATGGGATAACAGTAGTAAGTGGCATGGCGCGTGGAATTGACACAATAGCTCATCAATCTGCATTAGATGCAGGCGGGAGGACTATTGCAGTTTTCGGGAGTGGATTAGATGTGATCTACCCTCCTGAAAACAGAGATCTGTCAGAGAAAATAAGAACGCATGGGGTGCTGGTAAGCGAATTTTACCCGGGTACTCAACCTGAGGCGGTCAATTTTCCACCGCGTAATCGAATAATATCCGGTCTTTCAAAGGCGGTTGTGGTTGTGGAGGCCGATGAAAAGAGCGGAGCGTTAATAACAGCAAAATTTGCAGTGGAACAGTCAAGAGATGTTTTCGCGGTTCCTGGTTCAATATATGCGCCAAGAAGCCGAGGGACCAATAGACTGATTCGTGATGGCGCTGCTCCGCTTTTAAATTTCAATGAATTACTGCTTGCCTTGAATATGGAACAATTCGCAGAATTCCGATATGTGCAAAATGTCCTGCCAAAAAATGATTTAGAATTGTTGCTCTTGAATATCATACGTGATGAACCTCTTCATATTGATGAAATAAAATCAATCACGGGGTTATCAACAGATAAAGTTTCTGCGAGTTTGGTTATGATGGAATTAAAAGGATTTGTTCGAAAAACTGGAAATATGATGTATCAATCTGTTTCTGATGAGTTTGAAAATTACGAGGTATGATGGACACACATTTTTATGCAGTTATCATGGCTGGAGGTGGAGGGACAAGATTATGGCCACTTTCTCGAAGAGATACGCCTAAGCAATTATTAAAGATTATTAAGGATAAATCGCTCTTTCGCATAGCCATAGATAGATTAGGTGGATTATTTAAATCTGATCAAATATTTATAGTCACTGTAGAAGATCAGCTTGCAAAACTTAGAGAAGAAGCACCAGAGATTCCATTACATAATTTCTTAATTGAACCGATGCCGAAGGGAACAGCGTCTGTTGTTGGGATGGCAGCGGCTTATTTGCAGAAATTTGACCAGGATGCAGTAATGGCAGTTTTAACTGCAGATCACGTAATAGAAAATGTGCCATATTTCCAGGATTTATTAGTGCAAGCAAAAATCGCAGCAAGGAAAGGACTTCTTGTCACATTGGGCATTGAACCAACATTCCCGGCCACAGGATATGGATATATTGAGGCCGGAGAAAAAATCAACGAATTGAATGGTTATAAAGTAAGACAGTTTAAAGAAAAACCTGACTTAGAAACGGCGAAGGAATATATTAATGCAGGTTCTTATTATTGGAATTCCGGGATGTTCATTTGGTCTGTTGATTCAATTTTAGGTGAGTTAAGTAAACAAATGCCTGGATTACATAAAAAATTGAAACAAATCCAAACCCGCATTCAGGACAACCGCCAAATTGGTGAAATCGTTGATATCTGGGAAACGATTCAACCACAGACTATTGATTATGGTATTATGGAGGGCGCTTCAGATGTGGTTGTACTGCCCGCGCAGGGTTTGGATTGGAAAGATGTGGGAAGTTGGGATTCGCTTTTTACGATTTTAGAAGCGGATCGGAACGGAAATATCCAGTTTGCTCGGCATGTGGTAAATGTAGGTTCTACAGATATTCTCATCCAATCAACTGATGGAGAGAAATTAATTGCGGTTGTTGGAGTAAAGGATTTAGTAGTAATAGATCATAAAAACACTTTGTTGGTATGTAAGAGAGGCGAAACTCAAAAGATTCGCCAGGTTATTAATGAAATAAAGAAAAAGGGTTTAGATAATTATCTTTAGGAGTTGTTTTGGAAGCTTATTGTGTTAAATGTAAAGAAAAACGGGAAATACAAAATCCACAAGCGGAATTTAATTCCCGGTCGACACCAGTAACCACAGGGATATGTAAGGTTTGCGATACAAAACTTTATCGGATGGGTCGCACCGAGATGCATGAAGGATTGGTTGCTCCGCCGCGTGTGAAAAAGGAGATCAAGAGAAAAGGCAAGCTGGTAATCGTAGAATCACCAGCAAAAGCCAGAACGGTTGGAAACTTTTTAGGGAAAGGATATACTGTTCGTGCGTCTGTGGGGCATGTACGAGACCTTCTTCGTTCACAATTATCAGTTGATGTGGAAAATAATTTTAAACCAAAATATAGGATCCCTAACGAGAAACGCGTAATTGTAAAAGAACTAAAAGCAGATGCAAAAAAAGCTGAAGAGATTTTCCTTGCAACTGACCCGGACAGGGAAGGTGAAGCAATTGCATGGCATCTGATTGAAGCTGCAGAGCTTGATGAGGAGCGTGTAAAACGAGTTGTTTTTCATGAGATTACCAAACCAGCAATTGAAGCAGCTTTTTCAAATACACGGACAATTGATTCTGGTCTTGTTGATGCACAACAAGCGCGGCGAATCTTGGATCGTTTGGTTGGATATAATCTGACACCTCTTCTATGGGAAAAAGTGCGTGGCCGTCTTTCCGCTGGACGGGTTCAATCTGTTGCGCTGCGCCTAGTTGTGGAACGAGAACGTGAAGTTGAAGCATTTACACCGAAGGAATATTGGTCAATAGATGCTGAATTTAAACCTTTAGAAAAAACCGAGTCTTTTAGTGCAAAATTGTCTAAGATTGACGGAAAAGACCCGGTTTTATCAAAACTTGAGGATGTTGAAAAACTCCTTCCAAAATTAAATGAAGCAAAGTACACGATTGGAGTAATAAAAAGAGGAAAAAGAACTAGAAAACCTTATGCTCCTTTTATTACTAGCACTCTACAACAGCAGGCATCGCGGCAATTGGGTTTTACTGCCAAAAGAACAATGCGGGTTGCTCAGCAATTATATGAAGGAATTGATATTGGAAATGGTGGCCAAACAGGTTTAATTACTTACATGAGGACAGATTCAACACATATATCACCTGTAGCGCTTAAAGAAGTTAGGAAATATATTAAAGATACGCATGGAGAGGAATTTCTCCCCGAAAAGGAAAATGCCTATAAAACCAAGGTTACTAAAGCACAAGAAGCGCATGAAGCGATTCGGCCGACATTTACAATGAATTTGCCGGAAAAAATTAAATCGTTCTTAAAACCAGAACAATTTAAACTATATCGATTGATTTGGCGTCGCTTCGTTGCCTCACAAATGCGAGCGGCAATTTATACAACTGTTTCGGTTGTAGTAAATAGCGAGAATTCGGAAAATGATTATCAGTTTCGCGCATCTGGTTCTGAATTATTTTTCGCTGGATTTCTTGTGCTTTATGAAGAAGCAACAGATGAAGATGCGAATGAGAAAAAGAGCGGGAAATTGAAACTTCCTAAGAGATTGGAAAAGGGAAATGCGGTGGAATTAATTAAACTTTCTCCGGATCAGCATTTTACTCAGCCGCCACCCAGGTTTACCGAAGCTTCTTTGATACAAACATTAGAAGAATTTGGGATTGGAAGACCTTCAACATATGCACCCACGATCTCGACGATCCAAGCTCGTGGGTATGTAGAACGAGAAAACAAGCGGTTGATTCCAACCGAAACGGGTTTCTTAGTAAACGATCTTCTGATTGAATATTTCCCTGAAATTCTTGGTGTAAATTTCACTGCCCAGATGGAAGAAGATCTAGATGAAATTGCACACGGCAGACGGAAATGGAATGATTTAATTACGGATTTCTACAACGACTTTGAGCCGAAATTAATACATGCTCAGAAAGAAATGCCCAAAATAATAACAGAACCTGAAAAGGTTGGCCGGAATTGTCCGAAATGTGGGAATGAGTTGATTGTCAAATGGGGTAGATTCGGTAAATTCATTAGTTGTAGTAATTATCCTGAGTGTAAACATACAGAACCTTTTTTAGAAAAGATTGGTATCACCTGTCCGAAAGATGGAGGTGATATTGTCCAACGTAAAACCAGAAAAGGTCGAATATTTTATGGATGCGAAAATTATCCAAATTGTGATTTTACGTCATGGAGGAAACCTGTAAAAGCCAGTTGCCCTGCTTGTGGTGGCATATTGGTTACAAAGAATAAAAATGAATTCTTGTGTCTCGGTTGTGATGAAGTGTTTGCGTCAGAAAATATTATCATTGAGGAAGCGGCATAAAACTTGCATCCTATACATTGTATTGATCTTGTCAAATTACAGGAGAAATGAATATGGATAAAATAAAAGATTTTTTCAAGAATCCGATCAATTATGGTTTGGTCGGATTAATCGTAGGGATGGTAATAGGCCTTGTTGTACTGGGATGGGGCGTGTTGCCAGTAAAATGGATTGATGCTGCTCCAACTGATCTGCAGATTGATTACCAACGGGACTATCTTTGTATGACGATTGATTCTTATATACGAAACCAGGATGATCAGCTGATGCAGCTTCGTTGGGATGGATTAGGTGAAAACGCCGATGAATTATTAAATACAATAACACCTGCGGTTTGTCGATTTACTTCTACTGCTGAAATTGATGCTTTTAAGGAGATTGTTGGCTTTCAAAGTGACAATCCTGGAGTTAATGTAGAAGAAAATGGTGAAGAAGAAACTGAATTAGGATATTTGGATTTTGAAGAGGAATTAACTCCTGATGTGAAAACGATCTCAATTATTCCTCTTGCGATCCTCATTTTACTCACACTCGTTGCTGGTGGAATATTAGTATTTCTGATGATCAGAAAAAATAAAGGTGAAAATGGTGGAAGGAAGATTAAAGCTGCAAAATTTGTGATCCCAAAAAATAAAAACGAAGAACAGACAAAACAGAAAAAAGAAAAATCTGGCAAAGATTCCCCATTAGCACAATTCATGACAACCTATCGCCAGGGTGACGATTTATATGATGATTCATTTAGTATAGACTCTGTGAATGGTGAGTTTTTAGGAGAATGTGGTGTTGGAATTGCCGAAACTATTGGAGTGGGTGATCCTAAAAAGGTGACAGCGCTGGAGGTTTGGTTGTTCGACAAGAACGATATTCAGACTGTTACTAAAGTACTGATGAGTGAGCATGCGAATAATGATTCTGCTTTACGGCAGCGGCTTCTTTCTAAAGGAGAACCAATATTAATTGAGCCAGGTATGCGTTTCTTAATGGAAACCGAATCTCTTCAATTAGAAGCCCATGTAATTGATATGGTGTATGCTCGTGGGCCTTTACCTGAAAACAGCTATTTTTCACGACTTACACTTGAAGTATCTGTTTGGCCAAAATAAAATAATACATATTGAGAGAAACCCGGTTTACCCGGGTTTCTTTTAAATTATTTAATTTCTATGATCTTGAAATTAATTCCACCCTCTGGCGTTTTAACACGTACAATGTCACTAATTTTATGTCCAAGAAGAGCACTCCCGATAGGAGATTCGTAGGATAATTTACCCAAATTTGGATCAGCTTCTTTTGATCCGACAATGTGAATGAGCTCTTGTTTGTACCCTTCTTCTTTTATCACTACACTTGATCCAATTTGAACTATATCAGAGGAATTTTCTAGCAGGTTAATTAATTTTGCTCGTTTAAGAGTTTCTTCTAATTCCTGGATTTTACCTTCTATGAACCCTTGGTCTTCCTTTGCTTTAATATAGTCAGCATTTTCAGAAAGGTCTCCCATTTCAATGGCCGACCTTAATCTGGAGGCTAATTCGGTGCGGATAGGCCCTTTTAATTCTTTAAGTTCTTCTTTGATCTTTTGTATTCCTTCTTCAGTTAAAAAAATAGGATCATACATAATAGTTGCAAAGCCCTCGATTGATAGATTGTACTATATAAGAATTTATAGAATTTGAGTAATCAGCGAGAAAGTCTAGTCCCAATTTTTTCGCCGGACATAACTTTGAAAAGATTATCTTCTTTTTCCCCGGAAAAAATATCTATAGATAGGTTTTTCTCAAGTGTGATTAGGTTAAGCATATTTTTCACTTTTGAGGCCATTCCTCCGGTTACATCAATTGATGCAGAAGCACTTATTTTGTTTGATATCGACGGATAAGAGCCTGGGGTGATCAGCGGGATTAAATCCTGATTATGCGGATAATCTGAATACACTCCATTTTCTTTCCCAGCTAATAGAATGCGGTTTGGATGCAAAATATTGACTAAATATGAAAACAATTCTTCTGTAGAAAAAATTGTTGCCCCTAATTCTCTATCAATAACCACGTCCCCGAACACTATTGGCAAGAGGTGGTTTTCTAAGCTTGAAACAATTGAATCAGTATTCCACTGGTAAACCTTATTATTTTTTGAAACAAGAGATGCGGAAACTGGCAAAGAAATGATAGGCAAATCTATGTCAAGAAACTCATTGATCACAATTTGGTTCAATTGATGCGCGGCCAACCATACTTTCTGAAATCCAAGCCAATCTTCTAGTGAATGGATGCCGGTCCGTGTTCCAAATTGTGCGGCGGCAGAGTGTCCAAACGACCCGGATCCATGACCGATAAGCAATTTCAACTCAGGAAACATGTCAATTGATTTTGCGATCTCAGATCCCAAATGTTTTATTGTTTCTTTTCTTGCGGAAAAGGGGATGTCTTTATTAGTAATTAGGGATCCACCGAGTTTTAGGAATATCAGCATAAATCACTTTCCTTTTTTAGAACCAACGATCGTAGTGGATATTATATGTGTTGCCCCATCTGAAACTAAACCTGAACTCACTCTTTCGCAGGATGCAGGTTCGCAAACAGCGACCATGTATCCGCCTTTTCCTCCCCCACATAATTTGGCTCCCAATGCGCCATTTATTAAAGAGGATTCAACCAATTGGTCAAGCTCAATTGAGGAAGCCCCTAATTTTTTTAATGCAATGTGATTACGAACCATTAAGTTGCCAATTTCCTTTAACCTTCCGTAAAGTAATGCGTCGGTAGCTTTCTCAACCAAACCTCCAATTTCAGCCAGTATTGGTTTGATGACATCTGGCTTTTTTTTCAGGTTTTTTTTTACAAGGGATACTACATCTTTGGTTAATGTGCGTTTTCCTGTATCCGCAAGAATAATGTGTATTGCATTCCTTATTTCGATTTGGGAAATTTCTTTTGATTTGCTATAGAGGATTGGATGGCCAAATGTGATAACACTATTATCAATTCCAGAGGGAGAACCATGTTGGATCTCTTCGGATTTATAGGCTAATACATTTATTTCGTCATTAGATAGATATATGCCTAAAAATCGACTCATCCCCTTTGTTATAGCTACAGCCAACGCTGCGCTGGAGCCTAACCCGGCGGCAATCGGTATAGATGAAGAAATGGTCATCTCAAAATGAGGGGGAGTTTGGTTGATTAGAGCGAATACATTTTTTATAGATATTCGAATAGGATCATTTTCGTCAAGTGCAGTGAAAAGAACATCATCATGCCAATTAATATTACGAAGCTTAATGATAGACTGCTCTTTATTAATGGCAGGAAGAATTGACACTTTTACTTGGATTGTGTCAATTGGTACAGCAATAGCAGGATAACCATAGACAACGGCATGTTCACCGAACAAGATAATCTTCCCCGAGGCTTTTGAGATAATTGCGGGCATAAATTTAAATAAAATAGAAAATCATTAGAACACTGATCCCATAGAAAAAAACAGATAGTTGAAGTGGTTTATCTTTAAGAACAAGTTCTTCTGGGGCTCCGCCCGATTGTTCTATTTGAATCAGGTATAAATATCGAAGTATTCCATACAGAACAAAGGGTATGGTTAGCATCATTGAATGATTTTCAGGTAAATTGGGTGCGGAAAAAGTATATAAGCTATATGAAACGACAGTTGTGCTTGAAACGATTGTAATTAATTGGTCAAGGAATTGGACCGAATACCCCTCAAAAACAGTTCTGTGCTGGTTAGCGTTTTTTGATAAAAGAACCAGTTCCGCACGTCTTTTTCCGAATCCAATAAACAAGGATAGCAGGGTAGTAACCACATATAACCAGGGTGAAAATCTGACTACTTTGATCAATGAAACACCAGCGGCAACCCGGAGAACAAATCCTGTCGCGATGGTCATAACATCTAAAATAGGAATGTGTTTTAACCATTTTGAATAGAGGATATTAATTAGAAGATACACACCGCATAGGATAAAAAAGGAAAGAGAAAGGAAGTATGCAGCGATAATAGCTAGGGAGCTCATTAGAAGTGCGATAAAGACGGCTGTACGCAATGGAATTTTCCCGGATGCTATTGGACGCTTGCTTTTTACTGGGTGCTGCTTGTCTGCTTCTTTATCGAAGACATCATTTAGGGTATAAACACTACTTGATAATAAGCAAAAAATTAGAAAGCCGGCTAATGTATGAGAAAATGCATCAATATCGAACAGTTGGCCATCAAACACAAGGGCAGCAAAGAGAAAAACATTTTTAATCCACTGCTTAATTCGGAAAGTTTTAATAATATCTGTTAGCATTTGAAAATATTATCACATTTGCCGATTAGAATTAGCACATAGGAAATATGAAGAAACGAAGAATAGACATTCTAATAGCAAATTCAGGGCTGGCTGAAAGCCGAAATAAAGCTCAGCGGTTAGTAATGGCAGGAGAGGTAAGGGTGGATGGTCAACTGGTTCATAAATCATCCGAATTATTTGATCCTACTTGCCACATTGTGATTAAGACCAAACCCAAGTATGTTTCTAGAGGTGGGCTAAAACTGGAAAAAGCGATCGCCGAATTTAATATAAATGATATAGAAGGAAAAATTTGTGCGGATATTGGCGCATCGACAGGTGGATTTACAGATTGCCTTCTACAAAATGGAGCCGAGAAAGTATATGCGGTAGATGTAGGGTTTGGCCAACTTAATTATTCTTTGCGTAATAACCCGAACGTGATTGTTATGGAGAGGGTAAATGTAAAGGATGTGAAAGATTTTCCTGAACCTATTGAGCTGGTAACAATTGATGTTTCTTTTATATCTCTGAAGAGGATCTTTCCGGTTGTAAAACATTGGTGTAAACAGGAAACAATAATGCGAGTAATCGCCTTGATAAAACCTCAATTTGAAGTAGGCAGGAAGATTGCTGCAAAAGGGAGGGGAGTTATCCGCAGCGATAAAGACCGGCGGAAAGTTGTTAAAGACATATTATCTGCTGCACAAAACGAAGAATATGATGTGCTTGGGGTAACTGAATCACCAATCAAAGGGCCGAAAGGGAATGTTGAATTTCTTACATATCTCACCTTCAATCCAATAAAAAGCGGTTAAATGAGGATTAGACTTATCGTGTATACTAACTGGTTGGGATGCAAACTAAATTAAAAAGAAATTTCTGCATAATAGCTCATGTGGACCATGGTAAGTCCACCTTAGCCGATCGCCTTTTACAGGTTACTGGAACAGTTTCTGAACGAGAGATGGTTGACCAATTGCTTGATACCATGGACCTAGAACGGGAAAAAGGCGTTACTATCAAGGCATCTGCGGTGCGAATGTCTTACCGGTATCTTGATGTAGAGTATGAACTTAATTTAATTGATACTCCAGGACACGTTGATTTCAATTATGAGGTAAGTAGAGCACTTGCGGCTTGCGAGGGGGCACTACTGGTGGTGGATGCTACTCAGGGGATTGAAGCGCAAACCTTGGCAAATCTTTATCTGGCACTTGAATCTGATCTTGTAATCATCCCGGTTCTAAATAAAATCGATCTGCCTTCTGCACACCCCGATGATGTTGCTGATGACCTGAGTAATTTACTGGGAATTGACCCGGCTGAAATGATACGCATCTCAGCAAAACAAGGATTGAATATAGAAGATGTGTTGAAGGCGATTGTGGAGAAAGTTCCTCCTCCAAAAGGTGTGATAGATAACCCACCCCAAGCGTTGATATTCGATTCTCATTACGATTCCTTTAAAGGGGTTATCGCTTACATTAGATTGTTTGAAGGAAGTATCAATAAAAAAGATTTACTACTATTAATGGCAACGGATTTAGATTTTAAGCCAGTAGAGATTGGGGTATTTAACCCCGGCATGGTCGAGATTGATATGCTGGAACCAGGAGATGTAGGTTACATTGCCACTGGATTAAAAACTGTGCAGGAATGCAGAGTTGGCGATACGATCACTTCAACTTCTAATCCATCAGAGGCACCACTGAAAGGGTATCAAAATCCAAAGCCGATGGTTTATGCCGGAGTTTATCCAGTTGAAGGTGAAAGTTATGGAGATCTTAAAGATGCACTTAATAAATTGCAGTTAAATGATGCGTCATTGTTATTTGAACCGGAAACATCACAGGCGTTAAATTTCGGTTTTCGGTGTGGATTCTTAGGGCTTTTTCATATGGAAATTATCCAGGAAAGATTGGAACGGGAATATGACCTGGATATTGTATTGACTGCACCTACTGTGGAATATGAAATAATTTCCCAAGATGGAAAATCTACTTTTATTGATTCCCCAGTTGATTTGCCAGAAGAGAGTTTAATTGATGAAATTCGGGAACCATGGATGGATTTATGGATATTCACGCCTACTGAGTATTATGGCGCTGTAATGGAAATTGTCACTAAGCGTAATGGAATTTTTATTGAACAGGAATACCCTGCTCCAAATCGCGTTCAGCTTCGGTTTGAAGTACCTTTATCAGAGATAATAATAGATTTTTTCGATGATCTAAAATCGAGGACTCGCGGTTACGCCTCAATGGATTACCAGTTTCGCGAATATAAACCAGGAAATCTGGTCAAGTTAGAGGTGTTAATTGGGGGGGAATCTGTGGATGCGCTGGCAACAATTGTTCACCGAGAACAGTCATACACAAAAGGCCAAAAATTAGTGAGTAAATTAAAAAAATTGATTCCTAGGCAGCTATTTGATGTGGCTATCCAGGCATCTGCAGATGGAAGGATCATTTCAAGGGCTAATGTGAAAGCTTTGCGAAAGGATGTGACTTCAAAATGCTATGGAGGAGATGTGAGCCGGAAAAGAAAACTCTTGGAAAAACAGAAGAAGGGCAAAAAACGCATGAAACAAATTGGGAATATTGATATTCCACAGGAAGCTTTCATGGCGGTATTGCGATTGGAGGATGATTGAAAAAAAACTCAGTAATAAAAAAAATGCTAAGCTGGCTGCCAGGTATTTTGATCAGCATTCTGGCATCTTTTTTTATTTCAAAAGTTGTAGATATTAATATTTTAGTTAATTCAATATCAGAAATTGGTTTTATTAATATTCTGATTATTGTTGTTATGACGCTGATATCTATTGCTGCAAGGGCTGTGGCATGGATGAAATTGCTGCCGAAGGTGAAATTTATCGATTCGTTCTTATTAATAAATGAATCATATTTATTCAATAATCTAGTACCCCGTTCTGGTGAATTAGTCAAGACTATATTATTTTCAAAACCAGCTTCAGAGCACGCCTTTACTATTTTTTCTAGCGTTATCGTAGAACGCTCTTTAGACCTCGTGATCGCGGCCTCTATGTTTCTAGTTACGTTCCCGTTCGTTTCGCAATTAAATAACATTCGCCCAATTGCTTTTACTTTACTTGTTCTTTTTTTGTTATTTCTACTATCTGTTTTGCTTATAGCTTTGAACGCTGCAAAAGTAAAAACCTGGTTGCGGAATATTGGAAAAAGAAACACGAATTTCATGGAAAAGATATTACCGAAAATAGAGATGATCATTGATGGATTCTTGATCATGACCAATTGGAAGCAGTTTATTTCAGTTCTTTTTTGGATTATCATTTCATGGTTCTTATGGACTGTTATCCTCTTTTTTGGCATTAATACTATTCAAGGTGATGTCAAATTCTGGTGGGCAATTTTTACTGAAGGAGTTCTTGCCTTAGGGATCGCCCTCCCCTCCGCGCCAGCTGGTATAGGCGTATTTGAAGGCACAATGATAGCGGCTCTTTCTGTGTTTGGTATAAGCGTTGAAAAATCATTAGGTGTAGCAGTTGTGATTCATTTAGTTCAAATCATTTTGACGACGGCTATCGGATTAATTGCAGTGATGAAACAAGGAGAATCCATTTCCGATATTCTTAGGAAGATACGATCAACCAAGCAAGAAGATACTGAAATAAATATTCAAGAATAGGCGCCAGGAAAAATGGCAAAAAAGATACTGATAACTGGTGGGGCTGGTTTCATCGGATCAAATTACGCGTGTCGAAGGATTTTGAATGGAGACGATGTAACAATATTTGATAACTTATCAAGAAACGGTGCAAGAGAAAATTTAAAATGGGTATCCTCAAAAATTCAGGGCAAATCTTTTGAATTTAATGAAGGCGATGTTCGCAACCTCGGAAAGTTAAAGGATGCTGTACAAGGAATGGATGTAATAGTCCATTTGGCTGCGCAAGTTGCGGTTACCTCATCGGTTACCGACCCACAATTTGATTTCAGCGTAAATGCGGCTGGAACCTTCAATGTACTTGAAGCAGCAAGATTGTGCGGGGAAAAGCCGCTGATTGTTTATGCGTCAACGAATAAGGTCTATGGTGAGATTAAAGACATCGTGGTTGTTGAAGAGGAAATGCGATATTCATTTGAGGGTTTTCACGCTGGTGTTTGTGAAAATCAATTATTGGATTTCCATTCACCATATGGATGTTCAAAAGGATGCGGCGATCAATATGTTAGGGATTATTCAAGAATTTATGATATTCCGACGGTTGTTTTCAGGCAGAGCTGTATCTACGGGAAGCGCCAGTTTGGGATAGAAGATCAGGGGTGGGTTGCATGGTTTGTAATTGCAGCGGTATTAGGTAAACCGATTACTATTTATGGGGATGGTAAACAAGTAAGAGATCTTCTTTTTATAGATGATTTAATGAATGCATACGACATGGCAATCGATAGGAAAGAAGACGCAAAAGGCCTGATTTTTAATATTGGTGGGGGAATTGAGAATTCCGTTTCTGTTTGGCGAGAATTTGGCCCGATTTTAGAAAAAATTCACGGGAAAGAAATTCCAATAAGTTTTCAAGAATGGCGCCCGGGTGACCAGAAAATTTACATTTCTGATATATCTAAAATCAGGGATGATTTTGGCTGGTCTCCAAAAATAAGCGTGGAAAAAGGTCTTTCAGTGTTATACAAATGGGTGGCGGAAAACAAAGAACTATTCGTATAAATATCAATGAAAATATTAATTGAGCTGACGTATTACCGCCCGCATACAAGTGGATTGACGATATATGCTGAACGTTTAGCAAAAGCACTTGTCAAAAAGGGTCATACGGTTACTGTACTTACATCACAATACGATTCTGATCTCCCTAGAAATGAAATTCTTCATGGAGTACAGATTGTCCGCATACCTGTGATCATGCGAGTGAGCAAAGGTGTGATAATGCCTACATTGGGATGGGCGGCAAATAAACTTGTTAAAGAGCATGACGTGATTCATCTGCATCTTCCCCAATTGGATGCTGCTGGGTTAGCATTAAGGGGAAGAATTCATAAGAAACCAACTATTATTACTTATCATTGCGATTTAAGAATGCCCAAGGGAGTTTTCAATTGGGCAGCAAACCAGAGTGTACACTTAATGAATCATATTGCGGGAATATTTACGCATCGAATTGTTACTTATACGCAAGATTACGCAGACCACTCAAAATTTATCAATCTTTTTATGAAAAAATTGGTGGTGATAAATCCTCCTGTCGAATTACCGGAAATTTCAAAATTAGAAATTCAAACCTTCAAACAGCAGCATAATCCTTCTGATAATCACCCTATCATAGGTATGGCCGCGCGTTTTGCAACAGAAAAAGGTGTGGAAGTTCTTTTATATGCATTAGATGAAATTCTTTTGAAATATCCGAAAACAGAGGTGTGGTTCGCAGGACCGCATGAAAACATACTCGGCGAAGAACGCTATATTGAAAGATTGATGCCGCTGATTAGACACTACCAGGAAAAAGGCAACTGGAAATTCTTAGGGCTGTTATCTCCCAATGAGATGGCTGGCTTCTATCCTAACCTGGATATTCTAACAATACCAAGTTTGAATTCAACCGAAGCATTTGGATTGGTACAAATTGAAGCTATGATCAATAAAGTCCCAAGTATTGCTTCTAACTTACCTGGAGTCCGCCAGCCAGTGATTAAACACGGCATGGGTGAGGTTATTAAAATCGGAGATTTTAAAGAATTGGCACATGCTGCTATTAAGATTTTTGAACACAAGGAAAAGTACTCAATCGGATATCAAAAGATAAAGGAGCAATATACTCCGATTTCTGTTGCGGAAGAATATATAAAATTATTTGAAGAAATCAATAGGGAAATAAACCCCTCTTCAGAATTATAGGATCTGAATGGAGAAAATATTCCTCGACCTTTTTTGGAAAAACATATTCTCGCTGCCTTATTTTCGGGCATTCTTACGGGCTGTGGAAGGAAGGTATTATCAAGATATAGATATGCCCTCACCCATACTGGATCTGGGTATTGGTGATGGACATTTCACCTCAGAAACTTTTTCTCGCTCTATTGATGTTGGAATTGACCCTGCGTTCTTTGAATTGCGGAATGCAAAACACAAAAAGAACTGCGTACTTCATGTATGTGGATTAGGTGATCACTTACCTTTCAGCAGCAGTTATTTTTCCACTGTTTTTAGTAACTCTGTTCTTGAACATATAAAAATACTTGAACCTGTTTTTTGTGAAGTGAGAAGGATATTAAATCATGATGGAATTTTTATAATAACTGTTCCCAATGATAACTTCACAAAAAATCTTTCAGTGGGGAGACTTCTCAATAGGTTGGGGTTGAAAAATTGGGCGAAATCCTATCAACGCTTTTTTAATAAAATTTCACGCCATTATCACCCAGACCTGGTATCCATATGGGAGGAAAGATTAGAATCTGCGGGATTTGAAATAATAAAATCCTGGAATTATTTTCCAAAAACATCCTTGAAGATCCTGGAGTGGGGGCATTTATTTGGAATTCCATCATGGTTTAGTAAGAAAATCTTTGGAAGATGGATTCTGGTTCCTAATAAATGGAATTTATGGGTTGTGTCTGTTTGGCTAAAAAAACACTATTTATTAGACCAGGAATCACCTGAAGGGGCTTATACATTCTTTATTTCAAAAAAGATTGCGAACGATGCAAGAACCTAGTATTTTAGATTACATAAGATCTCTTTTTGATCCAAGGATAACAATAAATATCCATGATTTCCTTAACCTTGATGGTGGGGAAAAATGGCAGCCAATTAAGCTGAAGGATAAAAATCTTGTACGAGAAAAAGGAAACGGGAAAATTCTATTGGGTACAGGGTTAGCGTTACTTGCACAAGCATTTATCGAACCCTCTCGATTACACATGCTATTGGCTCTGGTTTTATATCTCTTTTCCGCATTGTTCTTGTGGGCGGGTTTTGTGCGGCAACCATTTCTACAAAAACAAAGAACAATTCCAACAAAAAATATTTTTCAATTAGGTAAAAAAGATTTATTTCTTGTTTTATTTATTATTCTTCAAATTATCTCATTTCTTCTATTTTCTGAGAATAAGTTTAACTGGATAAATATTTTTACGTGGTTGTCAAGTGTGCTATTTTTTGTAATTGCTGTTTGGAAACCCACAATAAATTTAAAAGGAAAACCACAGAAGAAGGATCCGGGATTCATTGCTCTTATGATTCTTGCAAGCATTATCATCTTATTTTTTCGTATTTATCAAATCAATGAAATTCCAAGTGAAATGTTTAGTGACCACGCAGAGAAATTATTAGATGTGATGGATGTTTTAAGGGGAGATTTCCCTGTGTTTTTCATCAGAAATACAGGACGGGAAGGAATTCAGTTCTATTTCACAGCAATAATCATCAAAATATTTAGTGCAGACATGAATTTCTTGAGTTTAAAGATTGGAACAGTTGTTTTTGGGCTTTTAACATTGCCGTTCATATTCTTAATTGGTGAAGATCAATCGAACAAGTGGGGAGGTTTATTCGCATTTTTGTTTGCAGGTATCGGATATTGGCCAAACGTGATATCGAGGGTGGGTTTGCGGTATTCTTTATACCCATTATTTACAGCACCTGTTCTCTATTTTTTAATCAGAGGTTTAAAAGAAAGAGACAGCAATTTTCTTTTATTGTGCGGATTATCTTTAGGATTGGGCCTTCATGGATACAGTTCTTCTCGTATATTACCTATTTTAGTTATCATTACTTTTTTTATATTTCTATTAAATAAAGAATCTGTTAGTTTTCATATTCAGACGATGTTTGGTTTAGGTATCGTTGGAATAGGGGCTTTGTCGGTTTTTCTCCCTTTGTTAAGGTATTGGTTTGATCATCCAGGAAGTTTTAATTACCGATCACTTTCACGGATTACTCAAATTGAACGATCATTTAATGAACCCGTGTTTATTCTGTTTATGAAAAATCTTTGGAATTCTATTGTCATGCCATTCTATAAAAACGGCCAGATATGGGTGCACTCTGTGCCAAATCGGCCTGCGCTAGAATTCATAAGCGCTGGTTTTTTCTTTGTTGGTGTGATTTCCTTGATCCACAAAATTAAGAAAGAAAGAAGCTGGGAGGCTGGGGTTCTGTTAGTATCTATTCCTATTTTAATGATGCCTTCTATCTTGTCGCTTGCTTACCCCGGAGAAAATCCTTCGCTAAATAGAAGCGCGGGTGCGCTGGTACCTATTTTCGTTATTATTGGTATTGGATTTCTTGTTTTTTATAAGGCAATCAGTAATTCTTTCTCAAAAAATATTTCAAGAATAATATCCGGAACTATGGGGGTAGTTATAGTTTCAATCTCAATAACAAATAACTATCATATTGTTTTCAATGAGTATAAAGAACAATTTGATATGAATGCATGGAACTCAACGGAAATCGGGGATGTGATTAAGAAGTTTGTTCAATCTGGAGGAAACCAAGACCTCGCATATGTTGTTCCTTATCCCCACTGGGTGGATACACGGTTGGTGGGCTTCAATGCTGGTTATCCTGGAAGAGATTTTGCTCTATGGAGAGATGAGATTTCAGATACTTATAAAGATTCAGGAGACAAATTGTATATTGTCAAGCCAGAGGATAGTATAACTCTCTCTGTATTGGATAGATATTTTCCGGATGGTGAAACAGCTATTTTCTATTCAAGGATACCTGGAAAAGAATTCATCATTTATACTGTGAAAGGGTTAAATTAATTCAAACACTGAGAATATATGATCAATATGAGAAAAAGAGAAAGCTGGTTTATACTCTTTGCTTTAATTCTGGTTATAGCTGGTGGCGCTTATTTCCGGTTTGCTGGGATCAACTGGGATGGCAACTACCACCTTCATCCAGATGAACGCTTTCTTACTATGGTTGAAACAGCACTCAAGCCCGTAGAAAACCTCCGTGAATATTTTGACACGAATAACTCCTCCCTTAATCCGCACAATGTACTTGATGCAAACGGAAACCAGACATTTCCATTTTTTGTATATGGAACACTACCAATATTTCTTGTTCGATATATAGGGGAATTCCTTAACCAAACCAGCTATTCAGAGATACATATTATTGGGAGATATCTTTCGGGAATTTTTGATCTGGGCACAATTATTTTAGTGTACTTAATCGCAAGGGATTTGTTTCAATCTAAACGAAATGGTTTATTTGCTGCTCTATTCTATGCGTGTGCACCTTTACCCATTCAAATCTCTCATTTTTTCATTGTCGACAACTTCACAACGTTTTTTACAATGTTAGCTTTCTTTGCTGCTGTGCAAGTTATGCGCTTTGATCGATCACGCATTTGCTCGAAGAAAAATCATAAGAAACGGAAAATATTTTTAAGTGATTGGGGGGGGTTTGGCTATTTCGTGCTTTTTTCGGTTGCAATAGGTTTGGCATCAGCATCAAAGATCAATGCTGTTGTGGCTGCAGCTCTTCTTCCGGCCGCAATATTATTATCTGATCAAAATAATATTTTTGATCTATCCAATAATCAGTGGAAAACTTGTCTACGAAATTTAGTTGTCGCTGGAGTATTAAGCTTAATTGTGTTCAGATTATTCCAACCTTATGCATTTTCAGGTCCTGGATTTCATAATTTTTCGTTGAATCCAAAATGGATTAATAATTTAAAGGAATTAAGTGCTTTAAGTTCAGGATTGAGTAATTACCCTCCATCTCTTCAATGGACAAGACGATCGGTTTTCTTTCCAATAATAAATATGGTTATTTGGGGAATGGGTCTATCGTTTGGGCTTATGTCAATAATCGGCCTTCTAATGATGGTAGAAAAGCTTATCAAAGGTGAGTGGAAACGCTTTGGGTTGCTACTAGGATGGAACATAGTTTACTTGTTATGGCAGGTGATTCGTTGGAATCCTACCATGCGTTATTTTTTATTAGTATATCCAACATTAGCGGTTACCGTTGGCTGGCTAATTGATTGCTTTCTTATCGCAATAGAAAAAAGAAGGAACAATTTATTTTGGTTGAAGAAATTTTATAAATTATCAATTGTTTTTATCAGCACATTTTTTGCCATCGTATGGGCTATGGCATTTGTCAATATATATCGACAACCGATGACACGGATAGAAGCTAGTGAGTGGATTTATAGAAATATTGAAGGGGCGATCAATCTGAGAATTAAAAATGAGGATGAAGAATTTTCTCAGCCAATACCATACCCAAAGTATTATGAGTTGACTTCAGAAAAAGGACTGTCTTTCGATTTTAGCCCTGAAAATAGCACATCAGTTAGCAGGATTGCGTTTGACCATATTATTGCGAAAAACCCGGTTTACGGGGAACAGCATCTTGTGATTGCGATATATGAAAAGGGCAACAATAATGATCTCCTCACAGAAATAGAAATAACCGGATCATTTCAAATGGAGGGTGATGTAAGGGGAAGTAATTATCAATATGATTTGCCAAATGATGTTTTATTGGAAAAAGGCAAAGAATATGTATTTTCTTTACGCTCTATACAACTTGAAGGTCAACTGCAATTCTCGGGAACTATAAGTATTGTGAACCAGGTAGGGGAAAAAGAGATATATAAACGGATTTTTGAGTTTGCAGAGCCAATGTTGGTGGGAGAACTATACAGTTTTGCTTTTACGCCGATTGAAAGAGGCGAATTGTTGCAAATAGATTTTTTTCGTGTGCGGATTGGTGTCGACGAAGGGAGTGAAGTATCTTTCACTACAGAAGTGAAAAACTCATCGACTGGGCAAATTTTATCAGCAGGAAAATTATTTACCAGTTTTTCCGAAAGAGATGATTTTAGAGGTCAGGGTTTTTCTGTTGTATTTGAAAGGCCGGTTATTGTAGAGCCAGGTGTAGTTTATGAACTGTCAATTAGCATTGATGCGTTAGATTTATCCCCCGTTTTTATATATGGAAGTAAAACCGCCAAGGAAACCGATTGGGATGATACCTTGCCATTGTTTATGTATGGATTGAACCCATTCGATAATCATTCGGGAGTTTATCAATCGGAATTAAATTTTCAGATGTACTGGGATGACAACGCGGATAAATTGTCACGGTTTATCTCAATACTCGACCAAGCAGATTATATTATTTTCAGCTCTAATAGACAATGGGGCAGCATTACTCAAATTCCAGAAAAGTACCCGTTATCCACATTGTTCTATAAAGAATTAATTGGATGTAATTCAACAGATGTTCAACGGTGCTACAAAAAAGCAGAACCGGGGTTTTACACTGGCCGCTTGGGATATGAACTAATTGAGACTTTTCAATCAGAACCTGAAATTCTTGGATTGGAGATAAATACACAATTCGCTGAAGAAGCGTTTTCGGTTTACGATCATCCAAAAGTATTCATATTTAAGAAATCGAAGAATTTTTCATTTGAAACCATAATTAGCTCACTTTCAATTGTTAACCTTGATAAAGTGTTGAATATTTCTCCACAAGAGGCTGAACGACGCCCGGGAATCTTGAATTTGCCGGAAGAAATCTGGGAATTTCAGAAAAGCACAGGGACATGGGCAAGTATCTTTGATTACCAATCTATCCAAAATGAAAACCAATATATATCCGTTTTGGTTTGGTATATCAGCATAACATTTTTAGGTTGGATGGTATACCCAATTATTAGGATTGCTTTCAAAGGCTTAGATAGAAAAGGATGGCCAATATTAAAGGTAGCAGGACTGATAATTCTGACATTTTGTGTTTGGATAGCTGGTTCATTAGGGATTCAGGTTACTCGTTGGACAATGATTTATTGCATTCTAATTCTCTTTGTAATTAATGGGGTTCTGTTCTACTTGGAAAAAACCGAGATATTAAATGAATTATTTGATAACTTAAAATTCATACTTTATATTGAAATAATTATTCTGTGTTTTTTCATTTTCTTCTTGCTAATACGCATTGGAAACCCAGACCTTTGGCATCCCTATAAGGGAGGGGAAAAGCCAATGGATTTTTCCTATTTCAATGCTCTGATCAAGAGCGTTTCATACCCACCGTATGATCCGTGGTACGCTGGCGGATATATAAATTATTATTACTGGGGTTTCCTTATTGCTGCAGTTCCAACAAAATTATTAGGTATAGTTCCCTCAATTGCATACAATCTGGTGCTGCCTAGTTTTTTTTGCTTCACAGCATCCTCTGCATTTTGTGTTGGTTGGAATCTGTCAGAAGGAGGATTTGAGAATCGCGGTGAGTTAAAAAAATCAACGTTTTTCAAAAGGAAAATGTTTTCTGGTTTGATGGCTGCAATATTTGTTTTAATAATCGGCAATCTTGGGACTGTTAAAATGATCGTTCAGGGTTTCCAGAGAATACCTGAAATCGCAAATCCATTTACCTTTCAACGAAATATTAACTCGATCACATCAATTTTTGATGGGATAAAAATATTCTTTGAACAGATGAACTTTAATTATTATCCTGGAGATTGGTACTGGATACCATCTAGAACAATTCCAGGTGAACCAATTACGGAATTCCCATATTTTACTTTTTTATATGGAGATCCTCATGCTCATTTGTTTGCATTCTCGATCACACTCCTTGTTTTAAGTTGGGCGATTTCATTTATTAATGAGCGAAAGCAATACAAAAGAAAATGGGAATTCCCAATGAAAATACTTATTGGGGGGATTATTGTTGGCGCACTGCGCCTGACCAACACCTGGGATTACCCTGTGTCTTTGGCGATTGCTTGTGGAGGAATTTTATACTTATTTATAAAATACATGGTACCTTCCACAAAAATATTCCCAAATCTTACAATGCGGAAAAGAAAAATATGTTTAGGTATATTAGCTGCCGTAAGTTTTGGATTAATCTCATATTATCTTTATTACCCATTTTCGAAATGGTATGGGCAGGGGTATACATCAATAGATTTTTGGACAGGAGAAAAAACACCATTAGGATCGTATTTAACTCATTGGGGGTACTTCATCTTCATTATTTATAGTTGGCTATTCAATGAAGTAAAGAATTGGATGCGAATCACGCCTTTATCTAGAATAAATAAATTTTATCCATATCGAAAGAGTATTATTGCTGGGTTTTTACTTCTCCAAACAGCTGTAGTATTTTTAGTTATAAAAGGTGTAGTAATTAGTATCTTGGTAATTCCAGCAGTTACACTCCTAAGTCTTCTATTATTTTGGAAAGAAAATTCCGAGAAAAAGCAGTTTATTATATTTCTTACATGTATTGGATTAGGACTAACTCTTTTAGTGGAACTTGTTGTTCTTTCAGGTGATATTGGTCGAATGAACACCGTATTTAAGTTCTACTTGCAGGCGTGGACTTGCCTGGCAATATGCTCCTCTTGGTACTTATTTCAACTTCTTATGAGTATAAAGAATTGGAAAAAGAAGTACATGCTTTCAGGATGGATTACTATAATTTTGTTGCTGTCCATTTCTGTCATTCTTTTCCCAATTATTGCAAGCGCTGATAAGATCACTGATAGAATCTCAAGTATTGTTCCTGTAACACTTGACGGGATGGAATACATGCGATATTCCAGCTATACTGAAAACAAACAAACGATGGATTTAAATCAGGATTATGAACTAATTCGTTGGATGCAAGATAATATTAACGGCACTCCGATAATAATTGAAGCGAATGTTCCAGAATATCGCTGGGGGAATAGGATCACGATTTACACTGGATTACCGGGAGTTATTGGATGGAATTGGCATCAACGTCAACAACGTGCAATAAATCCTTCAGATTGGGTATTTAAACGAGTTGAAGATGTGAATACGTTTTATTCTGTTGCCGATATTTCAGTAGCTAAAGAATTGATTGAAAATTATAATATTGATTATGTTGTTATTGGGCAATTAGAAAGGAGTGTCTATCCTCAGGAAGGGATTGACAAATTCTTCTTGGATGCGAATGGATTATTAGACTTAATTTATTCCTCCGAAGATACCAACCTATTTAAGGTGGCGCAGAAATAAATGGGTGATCTATTAGTTTGGTGGATTTATTTTTCAATAATCGGCTGGATTGCTTTTCCACTTTGTTTTTCTCTATTTAAAAATTTGTATACGAAAGGTTATTCATTTTCAAAAATTACCGGATTATTGATTTGGGGTTATGCGTATTGGATTGGTAATACTTTTGGGGTCATCGGAAATACACGGCTTGGAGCTATTTTCACATTACTAGCAATTCTCTTCGCATCTATTATTTTCTTGTATAAGAAACATCTCTGGATCGAAATATATAATTGGATTAAAACCCATAAAAAAGTAATTCTTTTCAGCGAAGCAATATTTTTAATTTCAATATTATTTATGACAATTATGCGGGGCGTAAACCCAGAAATTGTTGGTACCGAAAAACCAATGGAACTTACGTTTATTAATGGGATTCTTAGGTCTCAGTCATTTCCGCCAAATGACCCCTGGTTGTCTGGATATTCTATTTCATATTACTATTTCGGATATTTGATCATTGCTGCTATCATAAAGATAATTGGGACAAATCCTGGGATAGCGTTTAACCTAGCCCTTATATTTTGGTTTGCACTTATTTCAATAGGGGCATATGGAATTGTTTTCAATCTAATAATTGGAAAAAATAATCAAGATAAAAAAAATATTTCTCAGAAGAAGATCAATTCTGCACTATTAAATAGCATTTTAGCTCCCGTTTTTTTATTAATTATGAGTAATGGTGAGGGTTTTCTCGAATTGCTTCATTCTCTAGGGTTTTTCTGGAAAACTGATCAAAGCGGCGAAATGGTTTCTCACTTTTGGAGCTGGCTGGATATTAGAGAACTATCTAATCCACCGCCAATGCCTTTCGATTGGAACGTTGGAAGAATTGGAGGAACTTGGTGGTGGCGTGCCTCACGTGTATTGCAGGATTATACAATCCAAGGACAACCGCGAGAAATTATTGACGAATTTCCTTTCTTTTCATTTTATCTGGGAGATCTTCATCCGCATGTATTAGCCATGCCTTTTGTACTCCTTTGTATAATCTGCTCGTACACATATTTATTAGAGAAAAATGAAGATGAAGATTCCTTATTTAAAAATGTGGCTTCTTATTGGAAGAAGGAATTTAATTGGTTTTTCGCATTAGCTTTGGGGAGTTTAATATTTACTAATACATGGGATTTTCCAATTTATTTTGGTTTGGCAGGGGTGGTATGTATTATTTCTATTTATCCAAAAAGAGAATCGATTGGAAAAACATTAAAAGAAAGCATCATGTTGATTTTTACTTCAGGTATAATTTGTTTGATACTTTATTTACCCTTTTTGATAGGTTTTTCATCGCAGGCTGGTGGAATTTTACCCAGTTTGATTTTTCAATCTAGAAGCATTCATTTATTTGTGATGTTTCTTCCATTAGCAGCAATTTTATTGTCGGATATATTATTGCGGATTCTACCTGACCTACCCGGAACTCTAATTAGAAGGAATTTCCTGATTTCTTTAGGGGGATATATTCTCAGTGTGCTAGTTTCACTGCTTTTTCCGTTTATTATTGGAGTAATTCCTGATGTTTATAGATATGTTCAAAATAATTTAGGTGGAAATTATGAAACTTCTATCCAGCTGAGCACACAACGCCTAAAAGCGTTTATTTCTATTTATGGTGCGAGCAGCACTCAAGAATTAATTTTGGGAACTATAGAAAGAATATTTTCAGATCCAATAGATATTTTGGTGTTGATCATTGTGGTTTCTGTAATGATCTCAATTATTATCTATTCAATAAAGCAAGCGGATCTGACTGAGAACCGATTATTAATTAATCGACAGGATTCTTTCAACGGGTTGATGATTTTACTAGGCGCAGGTCTAATATTATTCCCTGAAATATTTTATTTGCGTGATCAATTCGGTTGGCGAATGAATACCATTTTCAAATTTTATTTTCAATCATGGATCCTTTTTTCAATTAGTACAGCATATGCGGTAAGCCAAATAAGTAAAATCAAGAAATCACTTTACAGAAAAGTGATTACTACCATAACATTTTTGAGCATTGTTTTGGGGTTTGTCTATCCTTTCTTCTCAATAAGAGAGAGAATAGAGGGTCTGGTTAACAGAAAATTTACTTTAAACGGAAATCAATATTTACAAATATCAAACCACGATGAATATGAAGCTGTGGAATATTTAAATCTTCTGCCATTTGGTGTGATTTCTGAAGCTGTTGGTGGAAGTTACACCAATTATGGCAGAATCTCAAAATTTACTGGATTGCCAACTGTGCTGGGATGGCCAGGACATGAAATGCAATGGAGGGGGGGAGTCATGGAAATTGGGTCACGTGAATCTGATATTAAAGAGATGTATAGTACAAAAAATTGGATTACCGCGAAGGATATTTTAGAAGAATATCGTATCCGATATATTTATATCGGAGATGTTGAAAGAAATACTTATCAAATTTCAGAAGAAAAATTCAAGCTAAATCTACCAGTGATATTCAAGAATTCTAGTGTAGTTATTTATCAGTATTAATCATTATTTATTATGAATAAAATGTTTAGAAACAACACAAAAATTATAATAACAAATACCCATCTGGTTTATGTGATCTTATTTCTTGTGGCGTTCACAATTCGTTTTTTTGCATCTCAAGAATTACCAATAAATTCGTATGAAGCATCAATACTATTAAGAATTACTGATGAGATATCAATCTATCCTGAAGGCCTTTCGATTATTGAATTTATATTAATAAAAACGAGCTTCTTCTTTTTTGGCGACACTGATTTAGCAGCAAGAATTTGGCCAGTTCTTGCAGGAAGTATTCTATCTCTACTACCTTTATATTTAAGAGATCAGCTTGAAAATAAAATTGGGGTGATGTTATCTCTGTTTATCGTAGTTGACCCCTTTATGATTGTGAATTCTATTCAAATAGGAAGCAATATTTTCACGTTTCTTAGTTTTGTTTTTTTATTAGCTGCTATTTGGAAAAAAGATGTTTTTACGAGAATTGTGTTTTTGGTTTTACTATTCATATCTGGTCGTGGAACAATGCTTGCGATGATATTAAGCATTGCTTTCTTGGTTTACCAGAAAACACATCTAACGCTATTTGTAAAAAATCTTATTGAAGAAACCAGGGAGTGGGGGAAGAAAAATAATGCTTTTCAATATAAAAAAATTTTTATTATCGGACTGTTTTTGGCGTTAATGATTGCCATATATAAAATTGATATTTCACTAATTCTCTCGGATGCAATAAGTAACCTGGAAAATCTCTCGAGTTATTACTCAATTGGAGAATCACCACTTGCTTTTTTGGTGGTATTGTTTTCTTATTTGCCCTTTTATGTTTTCATATTTATATATGAACTGATAAGTACATTCAATAAAAGAAGGCGGCAAAAATATTTATTAATTATTTGGATCGCTATCACACTGCTATATGTATTATTTAACCCTTATCATAAATTTTATGATCTGATATGGGTAAGCGGTCTTTTACTTATATATACATCTCTTAATACTCCGGTTGTTTTTAAGGGAAATAATGACAATAATATTGGCGATCTAATTAAAACCATATATTTTCTGATCTTGCTGATCGCTCTTATAATGAATTTTGCGAGGTATATATACCAGGGTTATTCAGGGCTTTCACAATTTCAAACTTCGATCTCGATAATTACAATATTAATTGTGGTCACGGCATCTGTTATTATTCTTGCCTACCAGTTAAGTTTACAAAAAACTTTGCCTTGTCTTACAAACGCTGCGCTTATCTTGTTGTTTGTTGTGCAAACAGGGTTTTCATATAGGGCTAGCGGTTTATCGAATCCGCGATATTCAGAAGTGTTCTGGTCAGGGTTTGTTTTTGATAAGCAAATAATTAAAGACCAGATAAAGAATACAAAAATAACAAAGGAATTCGCCAACGATAGCATAAAAATTTGCTTGCTTGATGTGCAGGAGCCAAGTATTTTATGGGAATTAAGGTCCTATGAAGTGAGTTTATTCAACAACAACCTGAAACCATATGAAAAATTTGATATTTTGATATCAAAGACAGAAGCTGTTGGAGAAGCTGCAGGTAAATATTTTGGACAAGAATTTATTGTTGGTTCCTTTCCCGGGTGGTATGTAGAACCTGTAAAAAGCATTTTTTCTTATGATTATTGGTCATGGCTGATATTCGGAAAATCAAAAATGCACAAATCATTAAACTATATTTGGGGTAATGGCGAATGAAAAACAAAATGGAGAAATCTACATTGAAATTGCCAAATGTAATAACGATTGACGGCCCGGTTGCTTCTGGGAAATCTAGTGTGGGATTGATGCTAGCAAAAGAACTGGGGTATTTATTTCTAGATACAGGTATTATGTATCGGGCGGTTGCATGGGCGGCGATTAATCAAAAAGTTGATATCAATGATGAGGAAGAAGTAAGCATATTGGCTCAACGGATTGATATTGAAATAAAACCGCCGACTAAATTTGATGGCAGGATTAATGATGTGCTTGTGGATAAAGTTGATATCACATGGGAAATAAGGGAAAATGAAGTAAATGAAAATGTCAGTCAAATATCACGATACAAGTTTGTAAGGAAAGCTCTAACTGAACAACAACAGGAACTTGGAAGGAGAGGGGGGATAGTTATGGCGGGCAGGGACATTGGAACGATCGTAATGCCTAATGCGGAATTGAAGTTTTTCTTAGAAGCCTCGGTAAAAGAGAGAGCACTCAGGCGTTATAATGAGGAGGTAAAAAGAGGGAAACCAAGTAATCTGGAGGATGTAATAAAGAATGTAGAAATGCGCGATAAGATAGACTCAGGTCGAGAAATTGCTCCTTTAATTCCAGCAAAAGATGCAGTTATTATTAATACTGATAGGAAAGATGTTTCAAGAGTTATTGATGAAATTTTATCTATCATTAGGAATTATCAAAATCGTTAAAAAATAATTAACATAAGATGAAACAGCAAGTAGATAATAAAAAAGAAAAAAATAATGAAGAGCAATATTTAATAAACAAGCTGCGTCGACCTGAGCTTTTAAAGTTAATAAGTAAATTAAACAATTCTCTGGAAGAAAAAACAGCTTTATTGATGAAGGAGAGGAAAAAGAACAGGTCTTTTGAGAGAGTATTAATAAACAAGAATTTTCGTGAATATTTTAGAGAATTTTCAAGAATAATTTCAATTAAAGAAACAAATAATGTAAGAATAATATTCTCAAAAAAGGATTTCTTCTTGCAGCGATTCTCGATTGGTTATGGATCATTAAGCAACGAATATGGTACTCTGGACGATCAAATTATTAACCAATTAGGCGGAAAAAGTCATTTGCTTATCCAAGACACATCTAAGGCACATAACATAAAATTTATTCCGGGAAAAAGTTTCCCTCGTTCAATAGTTGCTTTTCCATTAATCTACAATGATCTTAAGGTGGGGTGTGTTTGGGTTGGGGATGAAAATTACAGGGCTTTTTCTACCAAGGATGTTGAGCAATTTGCTTATTTTGTTGACGAATATCAAAAAAATCTTATTGTGTTGTTTGATGCGATTTATATTTCACAAGAAATTATCACTCTGCGGCAGGTATTTGATTCGATTGAAGAGCCAATTCTAATTAGTAATGGGCAGCAAATTATAACGCATGCTAATTTGTCAGCTATTAAGGAGTTTAACATTGTTCAAAATAAGGAAGGGTCATATTCCTCAGATGCTATTAATTTTAGCGAATTGTTATATTCATCAGACCTTTCAGAAAAACTGCAAATCATCAATAATAAAAAAGAGTTTGAGGTTAGTAAGTTAGATGTAGGTTCAGCAGTTACACAAGGGGTAATTAGTCATAGATTTATAAATAAAACAAAAGAAAAAGCATTAAATCAGTACCTATCAACGATAATTTCAACGGTTACTC
>Ga0209345_10000519_pt1 | contig 48938 bp, 36 predicted proteins | sample Cruoilmetagenom7_FD_187294 | JGI IMG/M metagenome (GOLD analysis project Ga0209345, IMG submission 187294) | Oil polluted marine microbial communities from Coal Oil Point, Santa Barbara, California, USA - Sample 7 (SPAdes) (version 2) | ecosystem: Environmental > Aquatic > Marine > Oil seeps ... | reverse complement strand
GCTGTACCTATCTTTTCTCATAAAAATATTCCTGTTAATATTAAAACTGCTATGGCTTTTTTCTTTACAATAGTCTTTTATTCAAGTATGCCTGAATTGCAGATAGAGATAAATATGCCAACTATATTGCTAGCTATACTTAGTGAGTTGATGTTTGGTCTGGCAATCGGTATTGTATTGTTACTTTCATATAATGTTATTACTTTTGCAGGTGGTATGATATCTTTTATGATGGGTTTTTCAATGGCAAGTGCGATTGATCCTCAATCAGGTGTATCTATGCCTATAATTTCTCAGTTTTTATCACTTATGGGGCTTATGGTTTTACTAGAATTAGATTTACATCATTGGATGCTAATGTATATAGATGGTTCATTAAGTTCCATCCCTCTTGGTGGTTTTTTAATGACTGAGGATCTATTTAATTATATAATTTTTGCTACTTCAAAAATGTTTTTAGTTGGTTTTATGATAGCATTTCCAATTATTGCACTATCGTGGCTTGCTGATGTTATATTTGGAATGCTTATGAAAACAATGCCTCAGTTTAACCTTCTAGTTATTGGTTTTCCAATTAAAATTATGGTTGCATTTGGGGTACTAATAGCAACATTTACCGCTACTATGCTGATACTCAAAACAGAGATGCTAGAAGCATTTAATGCCTTAGAGATGTTTTTTTAGTTTTTTTTCGATACAATGATAAAACAAATACAGCTTTAGCCAAAGTAAGGAATAAACTTGAAAATTTTACTTTTAAATGACAATCCAGTAGTTACTAAACTAGTTACATTAAGCGCACAAAAAACTTCAGATGAATTAACAGTTGTAGAGAGTATAGATGCTATAAATGAAGATTCATGTGATTTATTAGTTGTTGATGATACTCTTTATAATGATGATTTTTTTAGTCAACTTCAAGATAAACTTTCATTTTCAAAGTCTTTATATGTTTGTTCTAGAGATGCCACTGAGGCACAAGGCTTTACTAACACAATTAAAAAACCTTTTTTACCTACAGACTTAGTAGAACTTTTCTCATCACTTGGCAAAGAAATAGACGAGATGGAAGATATAGTTCCACTTGAAGATGATCTAGATATAGAAGATGATTCTGTAGAGGATGACATAGTTAGCCTAGATAATATTGAAATTGATGATGATATTTCTGATATAGGTGAACTAGATGAGTTAGATGGACTTGATGAGTTAAGTGATGATGACCTTGATAATCTTGATGAATTAGATGGCTTGGATGATATAGGAGAATTAGATGAAGATATATCACTTGATGAAGATGAGATTAGTTTAGATGAATTGTCTGATGATGAAGATATTATCGCTTTAGATGAAACAGAAGAAGGGATTTTAGATAAGGATGACCTTCAAGAAGTACAAGATTTACTTGAAGAAGATGATAACACAGAAGAAGATATAAACTTGGATGATATTGAAGATATTGCTTTAGCAGAAGTGAGTGAAGAAGAACTATCAAATGATGAAGTTGAAAGTCTCGAAGAAGACTTAAATCTAGATGACCTTAGTGATGATTTATCATTAGATGATTTAGGAGAAGACTTAGAACTTGATGAAAGTATAGAAGAAGATATAAACTTGGATGATCTTGATTTAGATGATATAACTGAAGAGAGCTCGAGTGAATCAGAGGAAACAGCGGAAGTAGAGCTAAATGAAGAAGCGTTAGCTGATGACCTATCAAGTGATGAACTAGAAGAAGATTTAAATCTAGATGACCTTAGTGATGACTTATCATTAGATGATTTAGGAGAAGACTTAGAACTAGATGAAAGTATAGAAGAAGTAACTGAAGAGAGTTTGAATGAATCTAATGAAGTTCCAGAAGTGAATGAAGAAGAGTTAGCTGTTGACCTAACAGGTGATGAAGTTGAAAGTATCGAAGATACGAACTTGGAAGAACTAGAAGAAGACCTAAATTTAGATGATCTTGGTGATGATTTATCATTAGATAATTTAGAAGAAATAAATGAAGAAGAATTAGCTGGTGACCTAACAGGTGATGAAGTTGAAAGTATTGAAGATACGAACTTAGATGAAACTCCAGAAGTAGAAGAAGAATTAGCTGATGACTTAGATTTAAATGACCTAGAAAGTGAAGTTGAACTTGGCGAGATTGACGACTTAGATATTGAAGATCAAATCCAAAATGCTGTTGGTGAGTTAAGCCAAGAAGAGTTGGATAGTGAAGTAGATGAAGAAACTTTACTTGATATTGTTGCAAGTGAAATAAATAGTATAGATTCTCTAAATGCAAGAGATCTTAAAATTGCTATGGGAGAAGAAGTTTCTGAATCAGAAGAGTCTATCTTAGATCTTTCATCAGATGAAGATATATCAGATTTATCAATACAAGAAAACACAGAGATAACAGCAGATACCGATGGTGTTAAAGCTTTGAAAAATCTTCTAGAAGCATTAACAGATAAAGATATATCTGCTTCGATGGAAGGTATGAAAATAAATATCAATATAGAGATGGGTGATAAATAGTGAATCATAATACAGGTGCTATTTTAGTATTGTCAGGTCCAAGTGGAGCAGGGAAAAGTACGCTTTTAAAAGAGGTTATAAATGATATAGGTGAGTGTTATTTCTCTATTTCTACTACAACTCGTCCAATTCGTGATGGAGAAAAAGATGGAGTTGACTACTATTTTGTAAGCAAAGAAGAGTTTAAACAAGATATAGAAGATGAGATGTTTTTAGAATATGCAAATGTTCATGGAAACTATTATGGAACATCAATAAAACCTGTAAAAAAAGCTCTAAAGTTAGGAAAATTAGTTATATTTGACATAGATGTTCAAGGAAACACAGTTGTAACAAATAGATTAGGTGATATTACTACATCAGTTTTTATATCCCCTCCTACATTATCAGAATTAAAACAACGTCTTGAGGCAAGAAAAACTGATACTCAAGATGTAATTGATAGACGTATAAATATGGCTAAAAAAGAGATACAACGGATATCAGAATATGACTATTTAATAGTAAATGATGATTTAGAAGATGCTGCTGATATATTAAGAACTATTGCAAAATCTTCAAGGTTAAAAATACCAGGTGATGAGATAAATGAATTTACCAGAAAGTGGGAAGATATAGACTAATTAAAGCTAAGTGTAGCTATAATCTTGGATTAAATTTTTATAAGGAAATAAAATGGGCATGCCTGGTGGAACAGAATTATTAATAATCTTTGGAATTGTAGTACTTTTATTTGGTGCTAAGAAAATACCTGAACTAGCAAAAGGTTTTGGTAAAGGTATAAAAAACTTTAAAGAAGAGATGAAAGAGGTTGATGAAGTTGCAGCTGATGAACCTAAAAAGGTTGAAGGTGCTGACGAAGTAGCATCTACAGAAACTCCAAAAACTACTACACAAGCGTAAGTCTTGAAACAACGAGTATCGACGCTTCTGCGTGAAAAATTCGGTTATGAAGTTGTTTTAGAAAAACCAAAAGATCGCTCTTTTGGTCACTTCGCTACTCCAATTGCTTTTTCCCTAGCTAAAGAACTTAGAAAATCACCTATGATAATTGCCGAAGAATTAGCTTCTTCATTTGATGATAGTACAGTTTTTTCAAGCGTTGAATCTGTAAAAGGTTATTTAAACTTTCGTTTAAGTGAAAACTTTTTAAGTGAATATGCTGACTGGGCATTAGAAAACCCAAGTGAATTTGGAAAACAAGAAAAAAAACAAAAAATACTTTTAGAGTTTGTTAGTGCAAACCCTACTGGGCCACTTCATATTGGGCATGCTCGTGGAGCAGTTTATGGAGATACTCTTTATAGACTAGCAAAGCATTTAGGTTATGATATTACTGCTGAGTATTATGTAAATGATGCAGGAAATCAAATTGATTTACTTGGTCTTTCTATCCAGCTATATGGACGTGAAAATATACTTAAAGAGAGTGTTGAATATCCTGAGTCTTATTATCGTGGTGAGTATTTAGAAGCTTTGGCAAGTGGCGCAGTAGAGAAGTTCGGTCGTGATATTTTAACTGATGAATCTCGCCAAAAAGAACTTGCACTTTGGGCAAAAGATGGCGTGATGGAGATTGTAGTTGATACTTTAGCAAATACAAATATTCACTTTGATACTTTTGTAAATGAGTCATCTTTATACTCTGACTGGGATAGAGTTATGACTAAGATGGGTGATGGCTGTTATAATAAAGATGGCAAAATTTGGATTGCCTCTGAAGCAAAGGGCGATGACAACGATAGAGTTGTTGTTCGTGAAGATGGCAGAGCAACTTATTTAGCTGGAGATATAGTCTATCATAACCAAAAGTTTGAACGTGGATATGATCACTATATCAATATCTGGGGAGCTGACCACCATGGTTACATCCCTCGTGTAAATGCAGCAGTTGAGTATCTTGGATATGATTCAAATAAATTAGAAACACTACTTTCTCAAATGGTTTCACTTCTTAAAGATGGAGAGCCTTACAAGATGAGTAAGCGTGCTGGTAATGTTATTTTAATGAGTGATATTGTTGATGAGATTGGTTCAGATGCACTAAGATTTATTTTTGCTTCTAAAAAATCTGATACTGCCTTAGAATTTGACCTTGCTGAGTTTAAAAAACAAGATAGCTCAAACCCTATCTTTTATATTCAGTATGCACATGCCAGAATAAATACAATTTTAGAAAAGTCAGATATTTCAAGAGAGGATATTTTAGCTTCTACTCTTAAAGGTCTTGATGAAAATGCAGATAGCCTACTTTTTGATGCACTTCTACTACCTGAAATTATAGAAGATTCTTTTAATTCTCGTCAAGTTCAAAAACTTACAGACTATCTAAAATCACTTGCCGCATCTCTTCATAGATTTTATTATGATTGTAGAATTATAGGCAATGAAGATGAAGCAAAATTACTAAAACTATTTATAGTTGTAGCACTCTCACTTAAAACAGGGCTTTCTTTAATGGGAATCGAAGCTAAAGATCATATGAGTAAAGAAGAATAGTAAACCTGTTTAGTTTTATTCTTCTATAGAGTTTATTTACTGTTTATACAGTTAATAGGCTTGTGTTAGTCTCCTATTTGAATCCTCTTTTTATTTTATTATCTTAACTTTTATTTAAAATAGAGTAAAATGTATTTATGCACTTTATAGGACATTTAATGAAAAAATATTTATACTTATTATTAATAGTACCCATATTACTTTTCTCAAATATAGATACCTTAAACTCTTCTACTCAAAATAAAACTCAACTAAGTGCTTTACTCTCTTTAGTCTCAAATGTAGGCGACACAGTTCACTATCTTCAACAAGAAAGAGGCGCATCATGTGGATTTGTAAGTTCTGATGATAAGAAGTTCAAATCTAAACTTGGGCAAATAAGCAACAATAGTGATGAAAAGATAAAAAAACTACTTACAGATTTTAATACAAACAAAGTTTTACTAAATAAATACTTTACAGATAAAGAATATACAAATTTAAATACTAAATTTAATGAACTTTATTTTTTAAGAGATGATGTAAACAATAAAAATATTAATTTTGCAAAAGTTTATTCGAAATACACACAGATAATAGCTTCTTTACTTTTAAATATTTCCGATATTGCTGAAAAACCAAAAGATGAAGAGTTACGAGACAGACTTTATGCATACTCTACACTTTTAATGCATAAAGAGAGTATTGGGCAAAAAAGAGCAGCATTAAGCGCATTATTTTCTCAAAAAACTTTTTCTAAAGAGATTTATGAGTATTTTTTAACCTCAGATACACAAGAAAAAATATATCTTAAAACTTTTTTACACAGTGTAGATAAATCCATACAAGAGTTATATATCAAAACTTTAGACAATAATGTTGTTACAACTGTACAGAACTATGAAAAACTAGCACTTGATAAATTAAGTGGAAAAGAGGTGAATACTGATCCTATTAAGTGGTTTGAAAGTGTTACTAAAAAAATAGACCTTGTTCAAAGTATTGAATATAAAATATTTGAAGATATATCTAACTTAACAAAAGAACTAAGTAATAGTTTTTTTAATTCACTAACAAATGAAGAAAAATCTTGGATAGATTCGCATAAAACTATCAACGTAGCAAGTGAAACGGATTACGCTCCTTGGGATTTTACTATAGATTCAAAACCTGCTGGCTATTCAATAGATTACATAAAACTTTTAGCTAAGAAAACAGGTTTAAAATTAAATTTTATAACAGACAGATGGGAAAATCTTGTTAATAAGGTACAAACTGGTGAAATAGACCTTATTCATACTATGTACAAAAATAAAACTCATACTGAACTCACATTTATTGCTCCATATAAAAAAGTTATTATCGGCTTATATGCTAATGGAAACAGTAGTGATATCAACAGTATAAATGATTTAAGTAAAAAAACTGTCTCTATTCCTTCAGGAGATTCAACATCTCAAGGTCTTGATAAAACAATTGCAGGTATTAATTTTAAATTTACAGATGGATACATTGAATCATTAAAAGATGTCGCTTTTTCAAAGGCAGATGCAGCAGTAATGGATATGGCTGTTGCAAACTACTTAATAGAACAAAACACTCTTACAAATATAAAAATAGTAGGAGAAGCAGAGATAGATGATAAACTCATACAAAATCAATATTATTTAGCTGTAAATAAAAACTTACCTATTCTCGCTAGTATTTTAAAAAAAGCAATGGATTCAGTTACAGATGAAGAAGAAAAGTATATATCAAATAGATGGATATTAGGTTTTAAAACAAAAGATAACTCTAAAGCTATTGATTTAAATTTAAATAAAGAGGAAAAGGAGTGGCTTAAATCACATCCCGTAGTAAAATTTACAGGTGATCCAAGTTGGCTTCCTTTTGAGGCATTTAATAAAGATGGTAAATATATTGGTATTGTCTCTGAGTATTTAGATAAACTTGAGAGTTTAACGAAGGTGAAATTTGAAAAAGTCCCTGTTTCAAGCTGGAATGAGTCCTTAGAACTTTCTAAAAATAAAAAAGTTGATGTACTTTCTGAAACTACTGAATCATCTAGAGAGGGTCTCATATTTACAAAACCATATATTACAAATGATATTATCATTGTTATGGATAAAGAACATAATTATGTAGATGGATTAGAGGCTATTAAACATAAAAAAATAGCACTTATTAAAGATTATGGATATATAAAACAGATTGAAGATAAGTTTCCATACATAGATTTTATAGAAGTGGATAATATTGAAGATGCTTTAACTGAAGTTTCTACTGGCAAAATCGATGCTTTAGTTTGTACTTTTGCGTTAGGAACTTATACTACAACAAAAATGGGACTTAGTAATATTAAAGTAGTTGGAAAAACCCAGTTTAAAACATCTCTTGGTTTAGGTATTCGTGAGGACTATGCTCCATTAGTAAGTATTTTAAATAAAGCAATTGACCATATCTCTGAGAAAGAGCATAATGAGATTTTTAACCATTGGATTAAACAAGAGTATGTTGAGAAAGTTGATTATACACTTTTATATAAAGTTGGTGGTGGAGCTTTTATACTTCTTTTAATGTTTGTTTTTTGGAATAGAAAAATGGCAAAAGAGATTTCAAAGCGTAAAGAGATAGAGCAGAAACTTCAAGACTCTTCAGCTCGTATGAGTACACTTTTTGATGCATCTCCAGATAGTATATCTATTCTTGATGCAGATGGAAACTATGTTGATTGTAATGAAGCTACATTAAAAATATTTGGACTTGTTTCTAAAGAAGACTTTTTACAATTAAAACCTGCTGATTTATCTCCAGAGTTACAATACAATAACCAACCTTCTTCAGAGGTAGCGTCAAAAGTAATAGCAATAGCTTTTGAAAAAGGAATTAGTCAATTTGAATGGCAACATAAAAGGATAAATACAGGAGAGCTATTTGATACCGAAGTTATCTTGAGTTTGGTTTCTCTTGACAACAAGCCCTATGTCTATGGAGTAGTAAGAGATATTACAAAAATAAAAAAAGCCCAAAAAGAGATAACAGAGATACAAAATAAGCAAAGATTAATAATTGAAGATAAGGTAAAAGAGTTAACTCTAAAACAGACTAAACAACTAGAAACAATAGAGCGATCTAACAATTTACTAAGTGGTCGTGAAAATAAAATGGTAGAGTTAAAGAGTGAAATAAACGAGTATGCTCTTAAATTGGGAATAGAGCAGCCTTATGTAATTGTGAATGAAGCAGAAGAAAACTTAATTATTCAAAATAAAGAAACTACAAAAGAGATAGATATAACTACTCTATTAGATATACCAAAACTTCAACTTTTAATGGAAGATTTTTATCGTTTTATGAATATACCACTTGCTATTATTGACCTCGAAGGTAATATTTTAGTTCAATCAAAATGGTCTCGTGCTTGTACTGATTTTCATCGAGCAAATAGTGAAAGTTGCAAACGATGTATAGAGAGTGATGTAGATATTTCGCACAAGCTTGAAGAGGGAAAGGATTTCTCGGTTTATAAATGTAAAAATGGTTTAATTGATTGTGCTTCACCACTTATCGTTAATGGACAACATTTTGCTAACTTTTTTATTGGTCAGTTTTTAACCCAAGAACCTGATATGGAGTTTTTTACTAAGCAAGCAAAATTCTTTGGATATGATGTGGATGATTATACAAGTGCAATAAAAGACGCAGTTGTTATAAGTGAAGACAGACTACCCCATATATTAGGTTTCTTAAAAGAGATAACAGAGATTATTAGTAATTTATCTAATGAAAAATTAAATTTTCAACGACAAGAAAAAAATATGAGTCAGGCAAATATTGCTTCTATGAACCTTGCAGAAGACGCTCAAAAAGCCACAAAAGAGATTGAAATATATAAAAATCATCTTGAAGATTTAGTAAATGAAAGAACAGATGAATTAAATAATCAAAAACAGTTTGTTCAAACACTTCTTGATTCCCAAGAACAGCTAATTGTAACAACAAATGGTAAGACAATGACAAGTGCAAATAAAACATTTTCAGACTTCTATAATGTTGAAAACGTTGAAAAGTTCAAAATAAATTATGATGCAGATTGTATATGTGAAACATTTAATACAAGTGCACCAAAAGATTATTTGCAGATAAAAATGGGTGATGAATCTTGGATAGATTATGTAATAACTAGAAGTGATTCAAGTTATACTCATAAAGCTATGATTTCAAGAAATGACGTAAATTATATTTTTTCCGTATCAGCAGCAATACTTCCTGGTGAAGATGGTCTGAAGTCAGCAGTATTTACAAATATAACAGAGATGGAAAATGCTAAACAAGAAGTAGAAACCATTCATAAACATACAAGAGAATCAATAGAATATGCTTCACTAATTCAAAGTGCACTTATTCCTGACAATAATTTATTTAAAAACTATTTTAGTGATCATCTGGCTATATGGTACCCTAAAGATATAGTAGGTGGAGATATATATCTCTTTGAAGAGTTAAGAGATAAAGATGAATGTTTGCTCATGGTTATTGACTGTACAGGTCACGGTGTTCCAGGAGCATTTGTAACTATGCTTGTTAAAGCGATAGAGAGACAAATAATTGCTAAGATAAATAATGATTTAACTATAGATGTAAGTCCAGCATGGATACTTTCATACTTCAATAGAAAAATGAAAATACTTCTAAAACAAGAAGATGCAGATAGTATCTCAAACGCAGGTTTCGATGGTGGAATAATTTACTTCAATAAAAAAGAAAAAATTCTTAAATTTTCCGGAGCAGAAACACCGCTCTTCTACATGGAAGATGATGAATTAAAAACTATAAAAGGCTCTCGTCACTCTATAGGATATAAAAAATCAGACCCTAACTTTGAGTTTAAAGATCATATAATAGAAATAAAAGAGGGGATGCAATTTTACTGTTCAACAGATGGGTACTTAGACCAAAATGGTGGAGAAAAAGGTTTTCCTTTTAGTAAAAAAAGATTTGCAAACCTTATAAAAGAGTGGCATGTGGAAACATTTGAAAATCAAGAACAGATATATCTAAATGCACTTAGTCATTATCAAGCTGATGAAGAAACTAATGATGATATTACGGTTGTTGGATTTAAAATATAAAGGAAGACTTTATGAAGGTAATAAATACAAACTATACAAGCTTAGATGAGTTAGAAAGTAGATTAGACTTATCTAAAATTGATATATCAAAAACTATCATACAAGTTTTTAGTGGACTTATAACAGAGGATGAGTTAAAACAAATCTCTTCTATTATTAAGTTAAAAAACAGTGATGTTAAATTTCTAGGTACTACAACTTCTGGTGAGATTTTTAATGGTAAGGTTGGTAAAAACAGTATCAATATTTCTATTATGGAGTTTGAAAATACAAGTTTTGAAAATAGACACTTTACAAATGAAAACAACTATGAGATGGGTGTAGATATAGCAAATACTATGTTTAAAGATGACACTAAAGCTATGATTTTGTTTATCGAGGGTCTTTTAAACAATGGTCATGATGTAGTTGATGGTATCAGTTCTGTAAACAATACTATTCCAATTGCAGGTGGAATGGCAGGAGATAACGGAGGATTTGCTAAAACTTTAATCTTTGATAACAATGGTGTATATGAGAATGGTGCAGTTGCAGTTGTTCTTAATAGTGATGTATTAAATGTATTTACAAACTACCAACTAAACTGGCAACCAATTGGTAAAGAGATGATAATTACAAAAGCTGAAAAAAATCGTCTTTATGAGATAGATGGTATTCCTGCTGCTCAAATTTATACAAAATATTTAGGTAAAAAAGTTGGGAATAGTCTTCCTGGATCTGCGATAGAGTTTCCACTTTTAAAAATAGAAGATAGTGGACTTGAAGTTTGTAGAACATTTGTACATAGATTTGAAGAGGATGATTCACTTTTAACTATTGGTAATGTAGAAGTTGGAGATAAGATAAGGCTTGCATTTGGTAATGTTGATTTAATCGTAAATGGTGCTGCAAATGATATGGGGCAGTATGATTTTTTTCAACCAGAAGCAATTTTTACTTATAGTTGTGCTTCAAGAATCACATTTTTACAGTCAGATATAGTAACAGAGTTAGAACCTCTAAATAAAATTGCACCAATTTCTGGATTTTTTACTTATGGTGAAATTTTTCATAAAGATGGTAAAAATACACTTCTAAATATCTCTTTAACTATGTTAGGATTATCTGAAAGTACAGCAGATACAAAAATAATGACTGTGAAACAAAATGATAGTACAAATAGTGAAGAAAGCTTCTTTGAGCGTAAAAATTTTGCAGTTCTAGATGCTCTTACAAATCTTACAAATACTGTTATAGGTGAACTTGATGAGTCTAAAAAAGAGATAGAAGTCATTCAGAAACATACAAGAGAATCAATAGAATATGCTTCTTTAATTCAAGGAGCACTAATACCAGATAGCAAAGCCTTTATAAACTACTTTAGTGACTATTTTGCTATATGGCATCCTAAAGATATAGTAGGTGGAGATATATACCTCTTTGAAGAATTAAGAGATAAAGATGAATGTTTACTCATGGTTATTGACTGTACAGGTCACGGTGTTCCAGGAGCATTTGTAACTATGCTTGTTAAAGCGATAGAGAGACAAATCATAGCTAAGATAAATAATGATTTAACTATAGATGTAAGTCCAGCATGGATACTTTCATACTTCAATAAACAAATGAAAATACTTCTAAAACAAGAAAATACAGATAGTGTGTCAAATGCAGGATTTGATGGAGGTATCATTTACTATAATAAAAAAGATGAAATATTAAAATTTGCAGGGGCAGAAACTTCACTTTTCTATATAGAAGATGCAGAATTGAAAACTATAAAAGGCTCTCGTCATTCAGTTGGATATAAAAAGTCAGATGCCAATTTTGAGTTTAAAGAACATATTCTAAAAGTAAAAAATGGAATGCAATTTTATTGTACAACAGATGGTTATTTGGATCAAAACGGTGGTGAAAAAGGCTTTCCTTTTAGTAAAAAAAGATTTACAAACCTTATAAAAGAATGGCATGTGGAAACATTTGAAAATCAAGAACAGATATATCTAAATACACTTAGTCATTACCAAGGTGATGAAGATAGAAATGATGATGTTACTTTAGTTGGATTTAAAATATAAAATAGTTATAATGGTAGTATATTTTACAATTAAATCTTAAAAATAAAAAAAGGGAGGTTACTTTATGGATATATCACAAGTACAGACAATGGTAGATCAAGATGGAATCATATTCTTAAGCTATGGTGGTTATTTATCTCAATCACTTATATCAAGTATGACCGAAGCTCTTGAAAAAGAAGCAGAAGATAATGGCGTTAATATGTCTATATCTAATAATATTTTCACTATATTTATAGAGCTTTCTCAAAATATGATGAACTATTCTAAATCACTTGAAGATGAAACAAATAAAGCACAAGGTCTGATATTGGTTTCTAAAGATATTGACTTTAACTATCATATCCATAGTCAAAATATTGTTTCATTATCAGATAAAGAAAAGATAGAACCAAAACTTTCAGAGATACAATCTTTAGATAAAGATGGGATTAAAAAAAGGTATAGAGAGTTACGTAAAAGTGGTCAAAATACTCATGGAAAAGGTGGAGGAATCGGCTTTTATGAAATTGCAAAAAAATGTGATAGCATAGAACATGATTTTAAAAAAATACAAGAAGATAGATACTATTTTCATATAAAAACAACAATATTAACAAAAAAGGAAAAATAAAAATGGAAAACTTAAAATTTGAAGCTACAAAATACACACCAGAGATTAATCTTGATGCTACAGGAACTATTTCTTTAGTTGGGAAATCATATCCAGAAAATACATTTGAGTTTTATGCACCAGTAATGGAATGGATGGAAAAATATTTTGAAACATCACCTGCTGATACAACAGTTGTTAATATGGAAATTATATATTTTAACTCAAGTTCTTCAAAATTATTTTTTGATTTTTTTGACCTACTTGAAGAAAACTCATCAGATAACAAGGTAGAGATTAATTGGATCTATGATGAAGAGAATGAAAGTGCTGAGGAAGCTGGTGAAGACTTTATAGAAGATTTTGAAGACCTAAATATTAAGCTTGTAACAAAATAGGAAAGTATATGGAAGCTCATGAAAACAAACTTATAGCTGAGATAGAAACTTTACAAAACAATTTTACTCAAACAACAGATAAATTAATAAAAGATGTAAAACGTCAAGATAAAATAATGACAAGAAGTGATAAGAGACAGCAAAAAGAGTATGATGAGTTAATGGCTTTAAAAATAGAGATAGAAGAGACACAAAGAGAAGTTGTTTTTACTATGGGTGCTATTGGTGAAAGCCGAAGTAAAGAGACAGGTAATCATGTAAAAAGAGTTGCTGAATATACATACCTTTTTGCTAAACACTATGGACTTCCAGAAAAAGAGTGCGAAATGCTAAAACAAGCTTCGCCGATGCACGACATAGGAAAAGTTGCTATTCCAGATGCTGTATTAAATAAACCTGGTCGTTTTAATGATGAAGAAAGAGCAATAATGGATACGCATGCACAACTTGGGTACGATATGTTAAAGTCTTCAAACCGCTCATTAATTAAAATGGCTTCTATTGTTGCGTATGAGCATCATGAAAAATGGAATGGAACAGGTTATCCAAATCAAACAGCAGGCGAAGATATACATATTTATGGTCGTATTACAGCTTTAGCTGATGTATTTGATGCTTTGGGTAGTGCTAGAGTTTATAAACAAGCATGGGATGATGAAAAAATATTTAAAATGTTTAAAGAAGAACGAGGAGAGCATTTTGACCCTAAGCTTATGGATATATTTTTTGATAATTTAGATGAGTTTTTACATATAAGGGATACTATGAAAGATGTAGTGCAAGACTAATATATGTTATATCAATATGTAAAACGTTATTTAAAAAATACTTTAGAAAAACCAAAAATTGATTTTGAGTGGTCTTCATTAGATGATATAAAATTCTTTAATTTTATAGAACAAAGATATACATTAGAAGAGTTTTCAAAGGAAATAAGTGAAGTTAAAATTGCTTTTAAAGATTTTTTTGAACCTGTTGGTAATATAGTCTTTAGATATAAAGAAGAAAGTGGTATTAAATTTAAGATATTTCCTTATAGAGTTAAACCTCAAGATTCTAAACATCTTCAAAACATTATTAAAATTATTAATACCAATAAGAAGTATATTAAGTACCCGTACCAAGGACAAGATGATCAAATTGTTATTTTAGGAAAAATTAGAAGAGATGTTAATAGAGAAGTATTTGATACGCAAGAATCTATAAATGTAAAAGAGCTTATACGACATGCAATAAAAGTTGCACTTAATTTAGGCGAAAGAGATATTGTTACGCAGCTAAAACGTAAGTATCTAATAAAAATATTTAATAAAAATACTGTTTTGGATGTAGATAAAGAGGTCTTGGCTCCTACAAAGAGAGAAGGAAAAGCGAATAGATTTAATGGTTATACAGCCCAACAAATAGAAGAAACATATAAAGAAATTTTTGAGAGAGGTGATGCTAATATAAATTATTTTTTAATATCTACGATGAAAAATGCCTTTAATAATGATTTGGATTTTAGAAGCATAGATAATAATTTTTACGAAAAAAACTCTTTAAAGATAATTCACAAACTTGTTACTATAGAGTTAACTGACTATATTGAGCTTGAAGATGATTATTTATTTGGTATATCTGGTTATTTAATGAGAAAACATTTTTATCAGATTCATGAGCTTATGGCAATTGAATTAATTGAATGTATTAATGAGAAAAATATTAATGCTATTAATTTTTTATTGTCTTATAATGGAAAAACAGTTTTGATTGATAATAAAAAATATGTAATACCATCACTTGAAAGTGAAGATGGAAGACAATGGAATAATTCAAGCCTGATTGGTATATGTAATCTGTGGATGAATACTAAAAAAAGAAAAGAGTCTTATGAACATAAACTTGTAGAAACGGAGATAAATCTAGAAGAGATAAATAAAAAGCTAGATTATATACAACCAGAAAAAGAACTTCAAGAAACTACAATTAGAGAAACAGAAAAGCAAGCAGAAAAGATTAACAAAAACCATGAAGAGCTTGAAGCAAAATTAAATTATATAGAACAGACAAGCTTAAATTCAACAGAATATTTTAAATTAGAAAAAGCAGTAGCTGTGTCATATGCTAAGGTTGAAGAATTGAAATCTAGAATTAGAGAGGCTAAGGCTAATTTAAGTGCTATTAAAGATGCTAATATGACAACATATACAGAATTAGATTTTTTTACAAATCAAAAGAAAGAGTTACTTCAAGATGTAAAAACTCAAAATTTAGATATAGATTCAAAAAGCTCACAAATGGATCCTATCATTCAGTCAATTGTTAAAGTTTTAATGGATAGAACTAAGCTAATGGAAAATACTTAATTTAGTCAGATTTCAAAATCTCAGAGCTTCTAAGTTCTGGATAGAGTTTCAAAATCTCTTTAGATGATGATTTTGGAATTTGTATCAGTATAGGTTTTTTATCTATATCTAACCAAGAAACTATCTTTTTTAAATCACTTAACTTCATAGCAGTACAACCAGCAGTTCCAGAATCTTTAGACTTTTGTACATGTAAAAAAATGCAAGAACCTCTTTGTGAGAGAGCATCTGAATTATGTTCAACTACAACTCCTAACTCATACTGAGCATCATCTCGTTTCATAAATTCAAAGCTCTTTGGTCTAACTTCTGGCATGTGGATAATTTTATTATAGTGTTTAGAATCACTATCATCAACACAAATTAGTTTTTTATTTGCATGTAGGTATGGCATGTGGAAATTATTTTGTTTTGAATAACCATAAACAGAAGATAATTTAAATACTCCAATAGGAGCTTTTTTATCGCCTTCTTTTTTTATTGGATCTAATTTATTTTTTGTTAAAGTGATGTTGCCTAAGCCCCAGCCTAAACCTTTTTTACCAATGTTTACATTGATGCTTTTAAATATAGTTTTACCGTCTTCAAAACATTCTAATTTTGCATAAGAAGTGTTGAAATCATTACTAACAACTAAAATTATTTGCTGTGAAGAATGTAAAAATATTGAAAAACTTATTAAGATTAAGAAACTTTTTATCATAATGTATGGTACTATTACTATTATATGAATTAAATTAATTTATGGAAGAAATTATGAGTATTAAAATTAGAAAAGCAGTTGTCGGTGATGCTCCTTTTTTAGCACAGATGATATTGCAAAGTTCTAGAGCTGGTAAGAAGAGTGGAGTGTTTGATTTAATCTTTGAAACAAATGATAATAAAATTATTTTAAATAAATTAGAAGCACTAACACAAACAACAGCAAAAACACATTGTCACTATAGTAATTTTTTAATTGCAGAGTTAGATGGGAAAAGTGTTGGTACATTAAGTAGTTACGAACCTCGTATTGCAACTAGAGAAGCGTTTGAGAATGCTTTAAACGAAGTTGGATGTGGTGAAAATATATCTGAGTCTTTAGAAGTTGTGTATTGTTGTGACTTTGGTTTAAATATAAGAACACTTATGTTTGATTTTATGGAAGAGTTAGAAGGTTTTATAGATGTTGGTGTTTTAAAGACTCTTATGACAAAGTCTTTACTAACTGCAAGACTTAAAGGTTATAGAATTGCTCAGGCTCTTGTTGAAATTGGCTCACTAGAGACACTTTTGTTTTACAAAAAACTTGGATTTAAAGTTGTAGAAGAACAAGAAAGTGAATTATATAAAGAAAAATTTGGACGAGCAGGTCTTGTTCTTTTAGCAATAGAGTTTTAGGAGAATTAAATAGAACTCTCTTGGCTCTCTCTTTTACCCTCATTAATTGCCATTACTTTTGCGCTCTACTCTAAAAATGTACTTTTATCTCTTTTTAGTGGAACACTTTTAGGTGTGTTTATATTAAACGATTTTTCAGTTGTAACATCATTTATAGCTACTTATGAACTTTTTATCTCCCTTTTATCAGAACCTTGGATTTTAAAAACTTTAGGTTTTGCCATCTTAGTTGGTAGTGTTATGGCTCTAATAGAAAAGTCTGGTGGAATTGGTGGATTTGTTGAGTATGTAGTTGAGCAAAAATCTCATGTAACTTCGGCTCGTTCATCCCTTATGTTAAGTTATATTATTGGGGTAGTTATATTTATAGAGTCTTCTATTACTGCACTTATTTCAGGTGCAGTTGGAAAACCTCTTTGTGATAGATACCAAGTTCCACATGCCAAACTCGCTTATGTTTGTGACTCAACATCAGCGCCTATTAGTTCACTTATTATTTTAAATGGTTGGGGAGCACTTCTTCTTGGGCTGGTCTCAACTCAAATCTCATTAGGGATGATAGAGGGTAACGGGGTTGATATTTTAATAGATGCTGTTATGTATAACTTCTATGCCATAAGTGCTTTGGTAGTTACATTTTTATCTGTATATTTTAGTATAGATATTGGTGCTATGAAAGATGCAAAATTTACCCCAAGTAGTGAGAGTGAAATTCATTTAGAGTCTAAAAGCATGTACTATATGATTTTACCAATATTTTTAATGATAGCTTTGGTTTTTGTATTTTTATATTTAACTGGTGATGGAGATATTTTAAAGGGTAGTGGTTCTAGCTCTATTTTTTACACAATGCTTAGTACACTTTTATTTATGCTTTTTTATTATGTGCCTACTAAAAATATGAATCTTGGCATATGGATTAAAACCTCTTTAAGTGGTGCTAAAAAGCTTTTCCCTATTGCAATGATACTTTTACTAGCTTTTGCTATCGGAAAGGTTACAGGAGAGTTAAAGACAGGTTTGTACTTAGCTTCATTAGCAAGTGAGAGTTTAAGTATCTATCTTTTAGCTGGAGTTGTTTTTTTACTAAGCTCTTTGATAGCATTCTCAACAGGAACATCTTGGGGGACTTTTTCCATTATGATTCCCGTTGCTGTTCCAATGGCAGTAGCAATGGATGGGAATGTTGCTCTTTGTATCGGTGCTGTAATCTCTGGTGGAGTTTTTGGTGATCACTGCTCACCAATCTCAGATACTACAATAATATCTTCAATGGCAGCAGATTGTGAAGTGATAGAGCATGTAAGAACTCAACTTCCATATGCTCTTATAAGTGGATTTGTCGCACTTATTTTATTTACAGTTTTTAGTTTTATAAGCTAGTTAAAATTCGTAAATTTCTCTACCATTTGGCATATATTTTGTTATCTTGATTTGTTTTCCATTTTCATAGATAGCTTCAGATTCTATACCACCACGCTCATAATAAAGTCTTGTCTTACCATGTTGCACATCGTTTTTATATCTGCTTTCAAGTTCAACTCTTTCGTTAGAATAATATCTTTTAAAGACACCATCTTTTTGGCCGTTTTTATATCTGCCCTTTGACTGTACGCTACCGTCTTTGTTATAAACTTTAAAAACACCATCTTTTTTATCATTTTTAAAAGAGCCACTAACTTTTATTCTTTGCTCTTTTGAGTATTCTTTAAATCTACCATCTTTTTTACCATTTTTATATACACCTTGAGTATGCAAAACACCATTTTGGAAATAATTTTTTACAATTCCATCAACAGTATTATTTTTGAATGAAGTAACTCTCTTAAGCTGACCATTCTCATAATAATCTTTTTGTGTAGTATATAGATTATTTGTTATATACTCAGTTTTTATTTTACCGTTTTCATAAATTTTTGTACTTATATCTATGTTTTTAGCTTGTGCAAAACTAGTAATGAGAAGAAACAGTATAAGGTATTTCATTTATAATCCTTGAGCTTTAATTATAAGAAATTATAATATGTTGAAACTTAGATATATATTAGTTGGCATGTGGAAATACTATGCCAAAACTTTTTGTTTTGTAAAGTATATAAATAATCCTAGCGAAACTACAAGTATAGAAACTCCACCAACCAGATATAGTGCATGAATCATCTGCGAGTAATCATCAATAGCTATTTTAAAAACTACCATAAGTGATTCTATTAAGAGTGCAATAATAATTGTGATTGAAAATTTTATAAGAACTTTATACTCAGCACGGCCATTTTTTGAGTAGCTTTTAAATACAACTTCTTGCTCTAAAATAGTTTTTGCTAAATCAAATATTGCTAATCCTAAAGTAAGTGCAATTACTGGTTTAAATATAGACTCAATAGAAATATCTGTTTTATATAATAAGGAGTAAAGAAAATCAAATAGTGCATAACCAACAGTAAAGACCGCTAAAATCATCATAACATTTGCTGTTAACAAATAAAATGATTTACTTATAAAATTAAATTGTTTGTGAATATTTACTAAACCTAATCTTTGGAGTAGTACAACTAACTCAAAATCAAGAAAAAATATTTTCCCATTTTCTTCTTTAGCAATTGTTACGCATGTATTTCCTGTAGTATTGCTAATATATGGTTGAGATACAGAGATTGATTTTGAATCTATATCTAATTTAGAAAGTAGATATTTTCTATTGCTTCCTATATGTTCGTCAGTTATTTTATTTCTATATATATTTGGAGACAGTTGATTAAATGAACTTTTTTCACAAATATAAACTAATTCCAAAGATGGAAATATTTCATAAAGTTTTTTAAAGTTATCACTTTCTTGTAGAGATAAATCAGCAGAATTTTTGATAGTTTCTGTTAAAAAGTTTTCTATATTATTTATGTTACTTTTATAAGTGTCCATAAACTCATGCATAAACTTTCCTTTAAAGTGATTTCTAATAATAAAAGTATAATATATTAAGCTATTATATTAGTCATAATTTTGATTAATATTTAATCAATATTGTAAAGTTTAAAGTCTAGTTAATTTCTTGAATTGAAAGTAGGTTTGAGGTTTATGTTTTGGGTTTAAGCACCCAAAACAGTATTTATAGAGTATCTTAAATCTTCATCTAAATTATCCATAGAACTTAACATCCATCTCATGTAACCTGCATCGCTTGCAGCCACCTCTTGGAGAGTTTTGCCTTTGTGTTTCCCAAATCTAAAAGTTTTTACTAAAATCGGAGTAGAAGTTAAATCAACCATTTTCTCAACAGGATTGGCATGTGGAAATTCAGATTCAACAATACTTCTTAGTTTTGATAAAAGAAGTTTTAAAATCAAAACATCACCGATAGCATCGTGTGCTTTTACTACTATGCCTAGAGCATCAGCTTCTTTTTGCTCTTCTTTGTAAAGCTCAAACTTGTAGCGAAAGTATTGAAGTCTGTGAGCATCTTCATCAGGTAGAACATGTTTAGCCACTCTAAGAGTATCTATCACTTTCATTTGATTGTTAAAACCCTCTTTTTGGAGCATTCCCAAGTCAAAAGGGGCATTATGGATTATCATATAGTTATCGTCAGAGTTAAGTTCTTGAAGTCTTTTATATGCAGTTGTATCTTGGCATGTGGGTTTGCCCTCAATCATCTCAGGAGTAATCCCATGAACTTCCATAGCACCAAAACTTATAGGAGTATCTGAGCTACAAAATTCATTTTGAACTTCTATCTCTTTTGCTCCTAAAACTAAGTAGCCGAGTTGTATTACTCTGTCGTTCTCACCTGTTCCTGTTGTTTCTGTGTCAAGTATTACATATTTTTTTGCCAAGTTATTACCCCTATTTTTTAGTTTTAAAATGTACTTTAAATTCTTTTGAACTTTCTGCTTTAACCGAGATTTTAAATGTTACAAGATTCCCTTTTGTGTAAGTAAACTTCTCATCACTTGTAACTTTACTTCCATCATTTTTGTTAAATGGAACTAAGATTTCTACTATTTTTGTCTCACTTGAAGAGTTTTTGATGCTGTACTTAGTATCTACATCAAGATTCCATCTACCATCATCTCTTTTTTCTAGTGTCTCTTTAACTTTTACATCAAAGTTCTTACCTAGTTTAAGTGAGATAGGGCTATCTTTTGGTGTATGTTTTAATGAACTCTCACCTAGTAAAATATTTGTGTTTTTTAGTTTTGAGTAACTTCTTACTATACCTTTTGGAAGAGGATATTTAAGTCCACTAAATGTTACATGTTGAGTAACATCATGTTTTATCTCGCCTCTTAAATGGTTTGGATTATACATAGTCGCACTGTATTTTCTTTTTACATCTATATTGTTTTGTTTGATAAACTTTACTTGAGTTTTCTCGTTATTTGCAAGAGTTACTTTAAATGGAACAGTATAAAAATGATAACCCTCATGAGCTTGATGGCTAACCGCTGGCGAATCTGCCATCACTGACATAGATTTTGCCATTCTAGTATATTCAACTCTTGGCTGTCTTGCTCTATTTATCTCACCTGCTAAGACATGAAGATTTGTGTTTTTAAATGCTTTTCCTGAACGGTTATCTATTGTAATCCAACCACTTAAATCTGCTTTGTCTTTTTTTAGATTTAAAATATAATTACTTTTCCAGTTTATTTGAGAGATTAGATAGTCTAGCTCTATTTGAGAATTTACAGCTTTTTTTGTATCAATATTCCAAACAAGAGATGGTTTAGTAATGAGTTCTTCGGGAATTGTTTTAAAGATGATGTTTTTACTCTCAACTGTAATGATGTCTTTATTTTTTATTTTAACTATTGAGTTAATTCCATCATTTGAAAGTAGTGTTGCTTTTATAGTTTTAAATTTATTTTCATTAGTTTTGATTTTAATACTGATTTCTTTGCCAATATGAGCATCAAGCAGTTTTTTATGGGTTAGTTTGTCATAACGGTATTGTTGAGATAAAAGTGTAATAGCACTTGGTAGATTTACATTTACAGAATCAGTATTTATAGTTGAAGCAACATCTTCGTAAATAATTTTACTTTCATCCTTTTTAAGTTTTAACTCTCGTGATTCATGAACTAGACCAACATTTGAGTTATAGATAATTAGTGAGGTGTTTGCACTATTTTGATTTAAAGTGTTTGCAAATAATGTGCCTGAAATAAGTAGTGAAGATAAAATACTAAAAGATATTATTTTCATATGAAAACTCCTTGTAAAGTATGTTACACTATCAAAAAAAATGCAAGGTAACTTATATGAAAAAAACTATTTTAATATTACTAGCAATCTCACTATCTGCTTTAGCCTACGAGATAAAACAAACACCTATAAATTTTTCAAAAACAAGAGTTGATTTAACAAAAGAGTATATAAAAAATCACTACGGTTTGGATGTGAAAAACATAAAAATAACTCCAAAAATTGTGCTTGTTCATTATACAGCTATAGAAGGCTTTGAGAAGTCGTTAGCCAGATTCAAATCACAAACTCTTCCAACAGACAGACCAGAAATAATCAAAGCAAGTGCTTTAAATGTATCTACTCATTTTATGGTTGAGAGAGATGGAACTATACATCAGTTAATGCCACTAGACTTTATGGCTCGCCATGTGATTGGGTTAAATTATAACTCTATTGGGATTGAAAATGTTGGTGGAGAGGGTTATGTACAAGATTTGACTGTGGAGCAACTTCTAGCAAATATTTTTATAGTTAATTATCTTAAAAAGAAGTTTCCAAGCATCGAGTATGTAGTTGGTCATCATGAGTACAGATGTTTTGAGGGAACTGATTTGTGGCTGGAAAAGGATGATGGATACAGAACAGAGAAACATGATCCAGGTAAAATTTTTATGAGAGATTTAAGAGCAAATATAAAAGGCTTCAAAGAGGCTCCGTGTGATTAGTTCCGCTTTAGTATATCTTTTTACTTTAGCTTTTGTAGCAACTGCTTTTAACACTTTAGAGCAAAAAACAGAGTTTAAGATTTTCAAGTTTGTTCCTGCTGTTGTGATGATATATGCTTTTTCTATGTTTCTAGCTTCTATAGGCACTTTTGAGTACAATGATGAGATAAACTCTATTTATAAACTTACAAAAATAAATCTTCTTCCAGCTATGCTTTTTCTTATGCTTTTACAAGTTGATTTTAGACATTTTTTTAAACTAGGAAAATCCTTACTTATCTCTTATGTTTTAGCCGTCTTTAGTTTGGCATGTGGATTTATAATAGTCTCAATAGTTTTTGATTTTAACAATGAAATGGCATCAGCTTTTGGAGCACTAGCAGGAAGTTGGATGGGTGGAACTGCAAATATGATAGCAGTCGGCTCTGCTCTTGGAGTAAGTCAAGAAGCTTTTGGATTTGCTCTGATTGTTGATAGTGTAAACTATACTTTATGGGTAATGTTGCTTTTATTTTTAGTTCCTTTTGCAAAGTTTTTTAACCATTTTACAAAGAGTGATGAAAACATGGCATATCTTGGAGAGATAGGCTGTGCTTGTAATATGGGGGCAAAAAGATACTGGCTTTTAATATTTTTCGCCATTGTAGTTTCTTTAGTCTCTCAGTTAATAGCTCGGCATGTGGAACTTCTAAACTCAACCACAACTATAGTTTTACTAGCTTCATTTTTTGGAGTTTTAGGCTCGTTTACAAGACTAAAAGAGATGAATGGCTCAAGCGAAGTTGCAACTACAATGCTTTATATCATAATCGCACTTATCGGTTCAAAAGCAGTATTTGATAGCTTTAGTGATGTTGGAGTTTATGTTTTAGCAGGATTTATGATTTTAGTTATTCACGCAATTATTATGGTTATAGGAGCAAAAATATTTAGACTAGATTTGTTTTCTTTAGCAGTTTCTTCACTCTCAAACATAGGTGGAGTAGCCTCAGCCCCAATCCTCGCAGCAGCTTATAACAAATCACTTGTAAGTGTTGGGATTTTGATGGCTATAATGGGTTATCTGATAGGTACCTTTGGTGGTTTGGCAGTTGGAAATATATTGATAGGTATAGCTAAATGAAACTTGTAAGTATAGAGAGTGAAGTAAAACTAATCCCTCTAAAGACACCATTTATAACTGCTCTTAGACGAGTTGAGAATGTTGAGTTTGTTAGGGTGACTTTGGCATGTGGAAATGGTTTAGTTGCTATGGGCGAAGCACCTGCTACAAAGGCTATTACAGGTGAGGGTATTGAAGATATCTTAAGTTCAATAGAGAGTATTAAAGATAAATTGATTTTCCACATGCCAAAAGATGCTTTAATTATTTTACACAAAAGTAAAATAGGAAGTAGTGCAAAAGCAGCTTTAGATATGGCTTTAGTTTCACTTTTAGCATTAGAAAAAAAAGAAGCACTCTATAAATATCTTGGTGCAAAAGAGCCTATAGTTTTAAAAACAGATATAACTATAAGTTTGAAAACTCCACATGCCATGATTGAGGATTCTGTTTTGGCATGTGGAAATGGTATGGATATTTTAAAAGTAAAACTTGGTAAAGATATAAAACATGCCATAGAAGTTACAAAGAATATCTCTAAAGCAGTTCCACATGCCAAGATAATAATAGATGCAAATCAGGCTTGGCATGTGGATAATACTTTAGAGTATATTCAAGCAGTAACAGATTTAAATATTGAACTTATAGAACAGCCCGTAATAGCAGATGATATAGAGGGTTTAAAACGTATAACTGAAAATTCCCACATGCCAATACTAGCAGATGAGACGGTCTTTACTTTAGATGATGCAAAAAAAGTAGTAGAGTCAAAGAGTGCTGATATGATAAATATAAAACTTATGAAATGTGGTGGATTAACTAAAGCAGTAGAAATTTTAGAATATGCAAGAGAAAAAAATGTAAAGTGTATGCTTGGCTCGATGTTAGAAGGTCCTTATTCTATAAACGTGGCACTTCACTTAGCTATGGCTTATAGTGATGTTATAAAGTATATAGATCTAGATAGTCCTCTTCTTTATAAAGAGCCATCAGAAGAGTTAGACTTTGATTTTATGGGATGTGAGATAACTTATAACCCACATTTGTAACAGTAGTTATAAACTCTTTACTTACTTTTTTTCTAAGACGTAAAAGTAGATTTTTAAGAGCAGACTCACTCATAACTTTATCCTCATAAATATCTCTTTGAATAATCTGGTTTGTAACAACTTTATCAGAGTTTTTTATAAGAAGTTCTATAAAAAGAATCTCTTTTTTTGTAAGATTTATTGTTTTGTTATCTTCATATATTTCTTTAGTAATATAGTTATATAAAATATTTTTACCTATTTCTACTTCTTTATTATTATAAAACTTTTTAGATATGATGCTTAGAAGTTTATTTAATTTCTCATAACTAAGTGGTTTTAGCTCATAAGATAAAATATTTAGACCAATAGCTTCAAAAAGAAATTCTTCATCTTTATGAGCACTTAAAATTACTATTGGTAAATCACTGTTAGATTCTCTAATAGCTTTAATAAAATCAAGTCCATTTCCATCATCTACTTTTATATCAGAGATAATAATATCTACACGAGAATTAGCAAAAATTGATAAAGAGCCTTTGATGTTTTTGCTATGATGCACTTCTTTAAAATACAAGTTTAGTGTTTCTATAGTGTTTTTTGCAAACTCTATATTGTCTTCTAATAGCAGTACATTTAATTCTTTTAATCTAACCATGTTAAAAACTCAATAGTAAATATAGCACCCTCATCATCGTTTAAAACAGATATAGTTGCACTGTTTTTTTCAAGAATCTCTTTTGCAATATATAGTCCTAGACCACTACTGTTTGTAGTACTTACAAATGGTAGAAATATATCATTAATAATATCTTGCTCAACTCCACCAGCATTGTCACTTAGTGATATTTTTTGATTTTCAATTTTGATTTTTAACTCAGGTTCTATAGTTCGCCTTTGTTTGAAAATATTTCTTGCGTTGTTTATGATTGAAAAAATTGTTTGAGTAAATTCATTTTCATTTCCAAAAGTCTCATCTGTTTCATATGATGAGAGAGTGATTTTTATGTTGTCATAGTTTAGAGTCGCCTCAGAGATATTTAGAACTTTATACACAGAATCTGTAATTGAAAAGTTTTTATTTTTAAAAGATGGTTTATAAAAATCCTTAAAAGTATCCACTGTATCTGACATAAAGCTTATTAAGTCTTCAGATTTCTCTATCTTGGAGAGAAGTTCATCAGGTGTAATCTCTATGTTTTGTTCTATCTTTGTTCTGCATAGTAAATTTATAGAACCTAAAGAGGCTAAAGGTTGTTTCCATTGGTGGGCTATATGCATAAGTAGTTCACCAAGGGCCGCTTGTTTTACTTGTTGATGAATCATTTGCTCTTTAACTTTATTTTTTTCAAGCTCTTGTTCAACTCTTTTTTCGAGATCTTTTTCATAAGATCTTAGTTTTAAGTGTGTACTTACTCGAGAAAGAAGTTCATTTGGATTAAAAGGTTTTGTAATATAGTCCACTGCTCCTAGCTTAAAGCCCTCTTGAAGATCTTCACTTTCATTTTTTGCACTTAAAAATATTATAGGGATATGAGATGTTTTAGAGTTTTGTTTTAGTATTTTACACACTTCAAAACCATTTAAAATTGGCATCATAATATCTAGTAAAATTAAGTCAACATCTTCATCCTCAATTACTTGAAGAGCTGTTTGACCATCAAGGGCTGTGACTAAGTCATGTTCTTGTAGTAGTTCAACTAATATATCCACATTTTCTTTGACATCATCAACTATCAAAACTGTTTGTTTATTTTTCATCTAAAAGTTTCCTCGCATCATCGAATTTATATCGTTTAATCAGATTATTAACATTTTTATATAGCTCTTGATTCTTTTCACTAAAGGTATAATTTTCAAACTCTTTTAAAATAGGTTCACATTGTTGAGGTCTTCTTTTTTTAGTAGCTTCTAGAAGTTTTGAAAATAGTTTTTTAGCCTCATTTTCATCTAAAAATGGTTTGTTAGTTTTGTCTTTTTTCTGAGTCTCTTTTAAATTTAAATCTTTTTTATCTAATATTTTTTTGCTTGTTACTAGTTTTACTTCAAAGATAAATTTACTTCCCTCACCAAAAACAGATTCAACCCAAATCTTACCTTCCATGAGGTTAATTAATTCTTTAGAGATTGCAAGACCAAGTCCAGTCCCACCATACTTCCTAGTAATTGAATTATCTGCCTGTGTGAATGAAGAAAAAATATCCTGTATTTGAGTTTTTGTTAGACCTATACCTGTATCTATAACTTCAAATCTATAATTTTTATCATCTAGTTTTTTTGCTATAAGCTCAACTTTCCCCTGATGTGTAAATTTTATCGCATTTGATACTATGTTTATTAAAATCTGAGATAGTCTTAAATTATCAGCATAGATTTGCATAGAGTTCGTTTTGTCATAAGTTATTTTAAATTCTAAACCTTTTTCATAGGCTTTCATTTGTAACATATTTTCAACATTATTTAAAATTTCTAAGAGATTACAATCAACCATTTTTAACTTTAATTTTCTAGCCTCTATTTTGGAGAAGTCTAAAATATCATTAATAAGCTTTAGTAAGTTATTAGATGAGGTTTCTATTTTTTGAACATAATCATATTGAGTTTTACTTAACTTAGTCTCTTTTATCAGATAACTCATACCTATAATTGAGTTCATTGGTGTTCTAATCTCATGTGACATATTTGCTAAAAAGTTTGCTTTTTCTATTGTTGCTTCATCTGACTTATCTTTTGCAAGTGATAGTTGTTTGTTAAGTAAGGAGAGTTTTCTATTCCAGTATATAACAGCTAGAAGTAACAAAATAGCTATGAATATTATTTCCCAGATTAGAGTATAGTCAGTACCTTTTTCATATTTTATAGCAACCCATTTATTTAATATTTCTCTTTTAGTTCCTTCATCTATACTCTCAACAGCTTTTTGCATGATACCGAGAAGAATAGGATTTTTATGTCTTACTCCAATTCCAAGCTCCCAAGTATCACCAAATTTTCCAGCAATTTTAAGTTCACCCATAAAATTTGTCTGAAATTGATATCCAACACTCGCTAGTGTACCAATATATCCAAAGAGTTTTCCATCGCTAACTTGTTGTAAACCATCTTCTAGATTTTCTACATCAATAATATTTAACTTAGGATACTTTGATCTTAAAATTTCACCAAAAGCGTACCCTTTAGTAATACCAACAGATACCCCCTCAAGCATTTGAATATCTGAGATAAATGAAACTTCTGGTTTTGTAGCTAAAACCATTGGTATGCTTAGATATGGTTTTGTAAAATTTAAGTATTTTTTTCTCTCTGGTGTTTCCATTAGTAGAGATAACATATCACACTCTTTAGCCTTAACAAACTCAATAGATTGTAACCAAGATGATGTTGGAATAACCCTTATAGTTGTACCTATATTTTGCTCAATCAGCTTAAAAAAATCAGCACTTATACCAATATGTTTTCCATTTTCTAGTTTTTCAAATGGCATCCAGTCTGGGTCAATGCACATTGTTATTTCATTTGTATTTAAATAGTTTTTTTCTGTAGCTGTATATATTAAGCCATTACTTTTCTCAGAAATCTGCCATTGTTTTTTTAAATATACTATATCTTCATCACTTAATGAGTTTATTGCTTTTTGTATAATGCTATATAAAACTTCCCAATCTTTTCTCACACCAATATGCAGAGATACTTTTTTTTGTTCATCCTTAGACATATTAATATAGTCAATATGGTGAATAGTAGATAGATGATTTTTTTTAGTGTAATAATAAAAAAGCATAGGATTGCCAATTATAGCATCTAATTTTTTTGATGCTAATTGTTTTACAAGTTCATCGTTCGTTTCAATCTCAATAATATTTGAGTTAGGAAGATGTTTTTTTATTATCTCTATACTTGCATCACTTCTTTGTACACCAACTTTTTTTTGCGCCAAATCATCTTGTTTTTGAATAGAGCTATCATTTTTTAAGGTAAAAATTGCAAGTTTGCCTTGATGGTATGGTGCTGTAAAGTTTGTATAGTCTTTTCTTAAATCATTTTTATAAAAAGCAGGAAGAACATCAACCTTTTTGTCTTTAAATAGAGATACTATTTCTGTCCAGGTATAGCCATTTATAAATTCGTACTTTAAGCCAACCTTATCAAATAAAAGTTTAATATAATCTATAGATAAACCTTTTGGTTTTCCAAATTCATTATAGTCAAATGGCGCCCAATCCATCTCGTTTGCTATTTTTATAACTTTGTTTTGATTTAGAAAATTCTGCTCCTCTTTTGTAAAATATATTGAGTCACTTATATATTTATGAAAAAAGAAATCTGGAAGTATATTTGAACTAATATTATCTTTAAGAAGACCAAGTTTTTGAAATATTTCAATATTTAACTTTGTAAGTTCTGGAACAACGGAGCCTATTTTAAATATATTTGTTTTAAATAATTTTTCTGTTTCTCTTGCTTCATACATAAGCGCATCTTTAGATTTTTCTTGTGAATACTTACTGTAGATAAGGTTTACAATCTCTAGTTTGTTTTTAAAAGCATAATCCCAACCTTTATTTGTAGCATTAATAAATTTTTTAATAAGCTTTTGATTGTTTAATGCAAATTTTTTACTTGTAAAAAGTTCTAAATCATAGGAGTATATACCATAGTTTGCTGGATTTAAAATATTATACTTAACACCTAGTTTATCTAAAGAATAAGGCTGATTAGTTATGAAAACACTCATGGCATCAATCTCGCCATTAACAAACTTATCTATTTGATAATCATGATGAATTAGATTATAATCACTTTTTTCAATATTATTTTCTTTTAACATTACTCCAATACTTGTTCTATTGATTTCCCATGGCAAAGCCATGATTTTTTTGTTCTTAAGATCAGACGGAGTTTTTATATTTGGTTTTGTTACAAGAGCAAGTACATTTTGTTTAAAGTATGACGATACGAGGACGATAGGTTTGTTTTGTATTTTTTCTAAAATAATAGATGAAGAAGATATACCAAAAGTAGATTTTCCATTTATGACATCATCACTGATTTTTATACCATCTTCAAATTCTTTTAGCTCAACATCAAGACCAATATCTTTATAGTAACCTTGTTCTATAGCTGCATAAAACCCAGCAAATTCAAACTGATGTTTCCACTCAAGTTGAACAGAGACTTTTTGCATAGAAGCAAATAAGAAAAGAGGCAAAAAAAGTAATAAAAGTTTTTTCATATATTAATTCCTAGAGATATAATTATATCAGAGAGAAGTCTCAAAAAGGTCTCATATATATAATGAGACTTTTTTGAGACCTAAATCAGTTATAATAATGTTCAGTTTTAGAAGCAGTTTTAATGAACTATGCAGCAGCAAATAGTAATAATAGTAATATGCAAGAGGATATGTTTTCAAAATGGAAATCATATAAAAAGTTTAAAAGACATTATTAAAGATTAAGTTGGACGTATGAACAATGAGTATTATCAGTTAAAAAAATATTTAAAGCAAAATAAAATTGATATAGAAATATTTTTAAAAATTTCTATTGAATTATGTAAAGCTGTTCAAGCTTTGCATAATCAAAATATTATTCATGCTCATCTGTCTCCATCAACTATATTAATTAATGATGGAATAAAGATACAAATCAATTCAAATCATTTGTCAGATGATGAATTAAATGAAGATAGTGTGTATAAAGCACCAGAACAATTTACAAAAACTGCACAACAGCTGAGTAATTCAATAGACATCTATACATTGGGAATAATTTTTTATGAAATTTTAATTGGTAAAGCTCCATATGAAAGTGATGACTTACTTGAGTTTTCACACATGATTGTTACAAAAGAGATAGCCAAAATTTCAAGTATTGATGAAAATATTCCACAAGTTTTATCTAATATTATAGAAAAAATGATTTTAAAAAATCAATTTAAACGATATAAAGATATTTTATCTGTTTATTCAGATTTAACAAGAGTTTCAAACTATATAGCTAGTTCCAGAACAATAGAATATTTTGAAGTAGATACTCTATATAATATCTTAGATACTCAGACAACAAGATTTATATATGGTAGAGAAAAAGAGGAAAATGAGTTACAAAATATTATTGAATTAAAGACTAATAAATCAAATCAACTAGTTTCAATATCTGGTGACTCTGGTGTTGGTAAATCTTCTCTTGTTGATAAAGTTTTAAAACTAAATAGAAATAAATTCAGTCATATTATTAGATTCAAGCTTCAAAATAATAAACAAAATACACCATATGAAATATTATATACAGAACTAAGAGATTTAATTAAACAAATTATTTCTAAAGATGAAGAGTTATTAAAGAGATACAGGCAAAAACTTCAAGAAATATTAGGAACTCAAGCTCAAATTTTAATAGATATTATGCCGGAAATTGAAATTATTATAGGTGAACAAGAAAAAGTCGAAGATTTAAGTACTTTAGATACAAAAGTTCGTTTTGATAGTTTGCTGATTAATGTTATGAAGTTGTTTTTTGATTCAGATAGACCTTTATGTGTGTTTATTGATGATATGCAGTGGAGTGATGCTGTTATAATACAATGGATAGAAAACATACTCCTCAATATAGATAATGTTTTAGTCTTCATTACTTATAGAGATGATGAAGTATCATCTAATCATGTTTTAACAACAATGTTAAATAAACTTGAATCTTATGAGATAGATATAAGTAAACTTAAAATCACTCCATTATCCGAAGATATAATTTATAAATTGATAAATGATAACCTGAAGCTTTCTGATGCAAAAGAGGTTGCAAATATTATTTTCTTAAGAACAAAGGGGAATCCATTTTCTGTTAAGCAATATTTAAGACAGCTTCATAAGGATAATGCAATATGGTTTGATATTGAAAACTTTAATTGGAGTTGTAATTTAAATAAAATACAAAGAACTCAAGTAAGTGATAATGTTTTAGAAATTTTATCAAATAGTATTGACTCATTAAGTCAAGATATAAAAGATATATTGAGTATTGCTTCTTGTATAGGAAATAGTTTCTCTAAAAGTCTATTAAAGAAAGTTTATAACAATGATAATGTTTTTGAATATTCTTTGGAAATCGCATTAAAAGAAGAATTAATTATAGAAGATATTAGCAAAAAAGACATATATTATTTTTCACATGACAAGATACAACAAATGATACACTTATTAATACAAGAAAGCACACTTAATCAGGTTCATTATGAAATAGGAAATTCTATTTTAAATCAAGATAAAGAACTAGACAATAAAAATCTATTGATTTGTATTAGCCATCTTAATATAGGGGAAGAATATGTTAAGGATAAACTACTACTTGCTAATATTAATCTAAAAGCATCACTATATGCAAAAAAAAGTGGTGATTTTGATAATTCCCTAATGTATATATCAAAGGCAATGCAGTTAATTGATGATAAAAATGTTTCAGTATATAAACAAAGAGCAGAATGTGAGCATTTGTGTAATAATAGCGATAAAGCAATTATATATTATGAAAAAGCACTTTCCTTATGTAAGTCTAAGTTACTAAAAGGAGAAATATATGAACTTATGATTAAGTGCTACTCTGATATTTCTAATTTTCAAAAAGCTTATGACACAGGATTGATAGCTACTAAATTATTTGGTGTTAATATTCCAAAGAAATTTATATTGCCACAGTTCGCAGTGGAATTTTTAAGTCTAAAGTTAAAATTAAGAGCATATAAAGTTGAAGATTTTATAAACTTACCACATTCCGATAATGATGAATTTAAAATATTAATTCGATTATTAGCTAATATTTTACAAGCTGCTTATCAAATACAACCAGAATTAAGTGTAGCTAATGCAGTTAAGATTGTAAGATTATGTTTAGACAATGGATTAACAAAAGAATCTGTAATTGGTTTTACAGTATTTGGTGTAATATTTCAAGGTGCAATTTTAGGTAATCATAATACTGGAGTTAAATACAGTGAGTTTGCAATTGATATGCTCAAAAGGTTTAATAATACGACCCAACACTCAGAAGTTCAGTTTGTATGTGGTTACTTTGCAACTTCATGGCATAAGCCAGCCAAAGAGACAGAACTAAATTGGGAAATTGCTTACAACAATGGTATAGAAATAGGTGACTGGTTTCATTCAGGATGTTCAGCAGCTGGTATAGTTCAGAGTATGTTTATGCGAGGAGTATCTTTTGAAGATATATTAGAGAAAATAAAATACTTTGAAACTACATTAAAAAAGATTGATGCGCATGAGCAATTAGGTAGTATTTTAAGTGTTAAGCAGGCTATCTTTAATTTAAAAGGGCAAACAACTTCTATTACCTCTTTTGATAGTGATGGCTTTGATGAACTTGCATATGTAAACACTTTACAAGACTACCATTCTCAACATTTTGCACACTATTATTTTATCAATAAGATGATTACACTTTATTTTAATAAAGAGTATAAAATAGGGTATAAAGTAAGTAAAAATGCTGACAAATTCTCAAAATCATCAAAAGGGATGTTGCACAGTACGGAGTATTTATTTTATGATGCTTTAATATTAGCACAATTAATTTCTAAAAATAGTTTAATTAATAGCACTAAGTATAAGTTGAAAATAAATAAAACTAAAAAAGCTTTTTTAAAGTATGCCAATAATAATACTGAAAACTTTTTAGTTAGAGCAAAAATTCTTCAAGGTGAATTATCTCGTATAAATAATGATATAGCTAAGGCATTTGTATATTACGAAGAAGCTATTTCAGCATCAAAAATTTATAAACAAGTACATCTGCGAGCAATAGCAAATAGATTAACTGCACAATTATATGAAAGTTTAGGGCAGTTAAAAGTAGCTAAAATTTATAATACTGACTTTTTAAATAATTTAGATAAATGGGGTATAAAACAAGATGTAAGTAAGTCACAACAGAGTATTGTTAACTTTGATATAGGAGCATTAATTAAAGTATCTGAAGCAATTTCTAAAGAACAAAAATTATCAAGCTTACTTAAAATGTTAATACAAAGTGTTATTGAAAATGCTGGTGCACAGCATGGGTATATATTTTTAGAAAAATCAGGGTTACTATATGAACAGGCTTACGCTTCTGTAGAAACTGATAGTATTGAAATAATGAGAAATATTAACTATAAAGACAGTGATATGATATTACATTCAGTAGTAAACTATGTATTACAGACAAAAGAATCTCTAATAATTGATGATGTAAATGAAAATAATATTTTTAAAATATCAAATAAATCAAAAAGAGATATAAAATCTATTTTATGTGCTCCACTGATGTTATACGGAGAACTTAGGGGAATTATATATTTAGAAAACAATTTAATACCTGCAATGTTTACAGAAGATAAAATAAAATTTTTACAACATCTAAGTGGACAAATTATAATTTCAATTGAAAATGCTTTAGTTTATAACTCACTAGAAGATAAAATTAAAACGAGAACAAAAGAATTAGAAGTATCAAAAAAAATAGCAGAGGAAAGTACAAAAGCAAAGTCAGAATTTTTAGCAAATATGTCTCATGAGATACGAACACCAATGAATGGAATTATTGGAATGAGTCACTTAGCTTTACAAACAGGTTTAGATGAAAGACAAAAAAATTATATTCAGAAAATAGATAATAGTGCAAAATCACTTCTTGGAATAATTAATGATATTTTAGATTTTTCTAAAATAGAAGCAGGAAAATTAGAGATTGAAAAAGTTGAGTTTGATTTATTTAATGTTATAGATAATGTTGTAGGACTTGTGGAATTTTCAGCACATGAAAAAAATCTTGAAGTGATTATAGGTTATTCTCGAGAGATAGGGAAACATTTTTATGGTGATTCGTTGAGAATATCTCAAGTTCTTACAAATCTGATGAGTAATGCAATTAAGTTTACAGATAGCGGTGAAATAGGTATTCATATTTATAAAGTATCTAATGATATAGTTAAATTTGAAGTAAGAGACACAGGTATCGGTTTAAGTGAAAAAGAGCAAAAAGACTTATTTCAAGCTTTTTCTCAAGCAGATGGAAGTATTACTAGAAAGTATGGTGGTACAGGTCTAGGCTTAACTATTTCAAAACAGTTAGTAGAACTAATGAATGGTGAAATCTGGATTGAGAGTGAAAAAGGTATAGGAAGTAGCTTTATATTTGAGATAGAGTTAGAGTCTTTAAGCGATAAAGAAACAAATTATAGAAGCTTTATAGATAAAAAAATACTTGTAGTAGATGACAACCAAACATGGCAAAAGATATTACTAAACTTACTAAAATCTTTTGGTATAGATGCAGACTTGGCTTCAAGTGGCTATATGGCATTAGAAAAAATGGATAGTTGTAAAAAACATTATGATTTGATACTAATGGATTGGAATATGCCAAATCTTGATGGAATAGAAACTGCAAGACTAATGAATGAAAGTTGTTTATCTAATACCCCTCCAACAATAATAATGGTAAGTGCGTTTAGGCAAGAAAGTATCATAAAACAAGCTTCAAATGTAGGTATAGATATATTTTTACAAAAACCTATAAACCCTTCAATATTAAATGACACATTAAGTGGTATATTTTTAGATGATATAAAATCATCATACTCACAAATAACAAAAGAAGTCTTTATAAGAGATGATATATCTTCTTTGAAAGGAAGTAATATTTTACTGGTTGAAGATAATAAGATAAATCAAGAGATAGTTATAGGATTACTACAAAATAGCGGCATAAACCTTGAGATTGCTAATAATGGGCAAGAGGCTATAGAGATGTATGAAAAATCTAAGTATAAACTAATCCTTATGGACTTACAAATGCCTGTTATGGATGGGTATGAGGCTACTAAACATATAAGAGAGTTAGATAAAGAGATACCAATAATCGCATTAACTGCAAATGTAATGAAAGAGGATATACATAAAACTTCTGAAATGGGAATGAATGCCCATTTAAATAAGCCGATAGATGTTGAAAAACTGTATAAAATTTTATACAAATATATCTCTAATAAAATTCCTGATATTGTAGATGCCGTTAGTAACGATAAAGAAATAATATTACCAAACTTTAATACTATAGATATAGATATTGGTTTGAGGTATTTAGCAGGAAATACAACACTATACATAAATGTTTTAAAAAATTTCTATAATGATTATAATAATTTTAATATAGACTATTTAGATGATAAGGAATTTTCAATAGTAATTCACACACTTAAAGGACTTAGTTCAAGTATCGGTGCAACAGCTCTTTATATTGAAGCGGATAAGATAGATAAATCTCAAAATAGAGAACATCTTTTAGATTTATACACTAGATTAAGAAGAGTTACAAATGAGATTGAAACTACTATTATAGATATAGAACAAGAAGATACTAGAACAAAAGAAGCTACAGATACAAAAATAATAAATGAACTGTTCTCACAACTAGAAGATGAGTTAAAAACAAGTAAACCTAAAAAATGTGAAATAATTATAAAAGAGCTAAGTGGGTATGATTTAAGTTATACTGATGAAAAAATACTTGATAATATAAAAAGAGTTATTAAAAAATATAAATTTAAAGAAGCAATAGCAGTACTAAAGGAACGATAAGTGATTGAAGATAAGCAAACGATTTTAATAGTAGATGATACAGAAACTAATATAGATATTTTAGTAGATCTTTTAAGTGCGTACGATGTAGCTGTTGCCACTGATGGGCAAAGTGCTTTAGAAATTGCCAGTGAAGATTCTCCAGACTTAATTTTACTTGATATTATGATGCCCAAAATGGATGGTTATGAAGTATGCCAAAAACTTAAAAGTAAAGATACAACTAAAAATATTCCTATAATTTTTATAACTGCAAAAACTGATGAGGATTCTATTGAAAAGGCTTATGAAGTTGGTGGTATTGATTATGTTGCAAAACCTTTTAAACCTCGTGAACTTCTTGCTCGTGTAAAAACACATTTGGAACTAAAATGTTTGATAGAGCATTTGGAGTTTACTGGTTCATATGATGACATGACAAAAATATATAACAGAAGAAAGTTTTTTGAATTAGCAACACAGATGTTTAATAAGCATAAAGATGATTTATATGCTGTTGTTATAGATATAGATAAGTTTAAAGATATAAACGATACTCATGGACATTCTGTTGGTGATGAAGTTATAAAGTTAGTTACAAAGACAATAAAAGAGTATATTCCAAAAGAGGCAATTTTTGGAAGAATTGGTGGAGAAGAATTTGCATTAGTTTGTCATACTAAATCAAAAGATGAGGTTTTAAATAGGATAGAATCTATAAGAAAAACCATTGAAAAACTTGAAATACAAACAGATACAGGAGATATTATAAAATGTACAATTAGTGAGGGAGTTTCAAAGGCTAATGCAAATACTGATACTTTAGATATACTTTTAAGAGAAGCAGATTCTGCTTTATATGAGGCAAAAGGTAGCGGTAGAAACAAGGTGATATTTAGATGAAAAAAAGAACAAAAATTTTAGCAACTATAGGACCTGCATCTGATTCTTTAGAGATGATAGAGTCTCTTATGAGAGCAGGTGTAAATGTTTTTCGTCTAAATTTTTCACACGGTACACATGAATATCATTATGAAGTTTTGCAACGTATTAGAAAAGCTGAGAAAAATAGTGGCTTATTTGTTGGTGTGCTTCAAGATATTAGTGGACCAAAAATAAGAGTTGGAAAGCTTGAAGAATCTTTTGAACTTAAATCTGGTGATACTGTTGAGTTTGTTAAAAAAGAGATTTTAGGTACAAAAATCACTCAAAATCACTATAAAACTTGTATAAATCAGCCATCTATTTTAAACCAGCTAAAAACTGGAGAATATATCTATCTTTATGATGGAATGATTCGTACAGAGGTTATAGAAGTAACATCGGAATCTGTTAAAGTGAAGGTTCAAAATAGTGGTATGTTATCTTCAAAAAAAGGTGTAAACTTTCCAAATACTCATCTCGGAATTGATGTTTTAACTCCAAAAGATAGAGATGATATGCTTTGGGGGATAAAAAATAAAGTTGATTTTATGGCAATCTCTTTTGTTCAAGATGCACAAGATATGATAAATGCCAAAAAAATAATAGATGAAAATGATGGTATGGTTCAGCTTTTTGCAAAAATAGAAAAATTTGATGCAGTTCAAAATATAGATGCCATACTTGAGCATAGTGATGGTCTTATGGTTGCTCGTGGTGACTTGGGCATAGAAGTACCATTTTATGAAGTCCCATCTTTGCAAAAAATGCTTATAAAAAAAGCAAATGAAGCTTCAAAACCAGTTATTACAGCAACCCAAATGCTTCTTTCAATGACAACAAGTGAAACAGCAACAAGAGCTGAGATAAGTGATATAGCAAATGCAGTTTTAGATGGAACAGATGCAGTAATGCTCTCAGAAGAGAGTGCAATGGGGGATAACCCTGTTTTAGCAGTCCAGACAATGATGCAGGCTATTCAAGGTGCTGAGAAGATGTACCCATTTAATAAGCTTTCAGTTTTTAACATAGTAGATGCAACAGACAGTATAAATGAAGCAGCTGTAAGACTTTGTGAAGATATAGATTCATGGGGACTTATTTGTTTAACAGAGTCTGGTTCATCTGTTAGAAAATTATCAAGATATCGTCCTCGTCGTGACATATATGCTGTTGTTCATGATGAAAAAGTGGCTAGATTTTTAACAATCTGTTGGGGAGTTGTTCCTGCATTTAAAGTTGATAAAGGTTCTCTTGGTCAAACTATGAGTGCAGTAATGAACCAAGGGATACAAAGAAATATTTTAAAGCTTGATAAAAGTTACATACTCACAGCCGGAGACCCTGTTGGAGTAGCAGGATCTACAAATATGATTCGTATTTTAAGAGAGTACGAGATGAGATTTTTTGCTTCTCTTAAAAAGTAAAACTCTCTTTCTTAAACTCTTTAAATTCAGTAGCTACTTTTTCTTTTTCAAGGTTTAGTGCTTTTAGTGCTTTTGGATTTACTAAGAACCAGCCTAAAGTCACTTCTACTTTATCTCCATTAATGATTTTAAAATCATATTTTACACTTCTTTTTTCATTAGCTTGTATCATTGTATCTTTAAGAGTTGTGCTTGCTGCCCATGGCATTGCAGGTTTTCCATTATGTCCAATCACCCTAACAAAAGTTTCATTTTTAAATTTTGTAGTTTTTCCATCTCTTGTTACACTTACTTTTAAAACAGCTACACGAAGTGGGTGTAGAAGTAAGGCATGTGAAGTTTTATTGTCAATATTTATAACAAAGTTATTTATTTGACGAAGTAAAGATATCCCTACATATTTTGTAAGCATGTCTGAGTGAAAATGGCTTCCAGCAAAACCATGAAAAGCATGTTGTTTTCTCTCATTCATATTTGATACACTTCCATCTACCTTTGGCATGTGGCAACTAACACAGTTTGCTCCATCCATCTCATTTTTAATGTTTGTTGAACATACATTTAGCTTATGCTTATTCATCTTATGTGAGTGACATCCAATACATACATTTCCATTTTGAATATGTTCGTTGCCTTCTGTAGTAATTCCATGATAAGGTGAACTAACATGGTCTTTTAAAGTACCAAAGTAATTTTTTTCATCTTTAGTGATTATATTTGTATTTGATTTTTTGTGAAGTTCTATACTTTTTATACGGTGACAATAGGCACAGCTTATTCCAGATTGTTGAGTTTCATTCTCTGCTACAGGCATAGCTTTTTTACCCTTGAGTATCATATCATCAAGATTATTTGCTGCTGGAGTATGACATTTTCCACAAGTGTATTGCTCAAACTTTAGCTTTTTAGGATGCTTATCCCAAACAGAAGCATGTATAGGATCTTTTTGTGGAGTTGAGTTTGCATGCATTGAGCCTGTAAACTCCTTATATATTTGTGGATGGCAAGCTTTACAATCAGAACTTGGTGCAAACTGATGAGCCGTGTCGTTTGCAAAAAGCCAAGTAAGTGATAATGCTAAAAATAGAAGAAATTTCATATTAATCCTTTAGAGTTATTTTAAATTTTATGAAATTATAACTAAGATAACTTAGCCAAATATATATTATTTGTTCTAATTATTTTAATTGCTTGGGTTTTCACCTTTTGCTATAAGTCTAAGCCAAAAATAACCAAAAAGTCCTGCAAATAGTGAAGCTGCTAAAATACCAACTTTTGCTTGAAAAATAAGTGTTTCATTACCAAGAAATGCTAAGTCTGCTACAAAGATAGACATAGTAAAACCTATACCACCCAAAAATGCAACACCAAAAACTTGACTCATACTACTTCCCTCTGGGAGTTTTGCAATCCCAAGTTTAACTGCTACCCAAGCAACACCAGCTATACCAAGAACTTTACCTAAAACAAGACCAGCAATAATTCCTAATGATACAGGTGTAACAATTGTATCACCGATTGAAGAAAAGTCTATAGAGATTCCAGCATTAGCAAGAGCAAAAAGAGGTATAACTATTAAACTCACAGGTAGATGAAGGTCATGCTCAAGCCTTGCAGCTGGAGAACCTACAGAGTTGATTTTATCTTTTACATTTTGTAGTATTGCTTTTTGTCTCTCATGCATCATATGGTCTGTGGCTACAGGGTAGTTGTCAAATTCATCAAGAAGATTTTTTGCATGTGCTGTAAAATCAACAGGAGTATATTTGGGTTTAGATGGTATTGCCATAGCTGCTATAACACCTGCTATTGTCGCATGTACACCAGATTCAAGCATAAAAAACCACATGCCAAGACCAACCATAAAGTAAGGAAGTATCGCATGAATACCAAAGCGATTAAAAGCAACTAAAATCAAAAAAGATAAACCAGCTAAGCCAAGTGGTAGCATGTTTATTTGGTCTGTATAAAACAGTGCAATAACAGTTACAGCACCTAAATCATCTACGATAGCAAGAGCAACTAGAAACGTTACTAGAGCTGGCGAGACACGATTTCCTAAAAGTACCAGAGCACTAATGGCAAAGGCAATATCTGTAGCCATTGGGATACCCCAACCAACTGCTCCTTCGTCTCCATAGTTGATACTTAGATAGATAAGAGCAGGTAAAACCATACCACCTATAGCTGCTAATATTGGTAAAATAGCAACCTTGATATTTGATAGTTCACCTACTAAAATCTCTCTTTTTATCTCTAAGCCCACAATGAAAAAGAAGATAGCCATAAGACCATCGTTTATCCAGTGATGAATTGAATGAGATAGTTTCCAATCACCTACATTGAAATCTATCTTCATATGAAAGAAGTGACTATATGTTTCTGTAAGTGGAGTATTAGCAAGAATTAGTGCTAATATAGTCATAACCATTAAAACTATACCAGTTGTTGTTTGAGCATGTAAGAAGTGCTCAAATGGTGTTGCAACTTTATTAAAAGCTTTTTCCCACGGTGCAAATATTTTCATTTATTTTTCCTTAAAATTATTGTGTGTATTATAACAAAGAAGAGAAAACTTAAATAAATGTGTATAATAAAGTTATGAAATTAGATGAGCTTAAAAATAAAACTATATTGTTGTTTGGAAAGAGTCGGGCATTTAGCAGTGAAGAATTTGATTCACAGTTAAAGTACCATGATATAGGGGTAGTTAAAGAGTATAATGATGATGTTAAGCTTGTTATTGATGGTAAGATGATGACACCTTATGAGCAAAATGCTAGTGATGAGTTATATGAAAGCAAAAAAATAAACTCTCTAAGTATAGATATATTTGAAAAAGAACTAGCCAAAGAGATTGATGAAGATACTCTTTTAATGAGTTTAAAACTATCTCATGATAAAGATAGATTAAAAAGTTTTTTACAAAACACAACAATCTCTGATAAACTATTTTTTAGACTAATAAAACTCTATTCATGGAATGGGGAAGACTTTTTTGAAAATGATGATAACCGAGATGTGAGTGCCGCTTTTATATCAAGATTTTATGAAAATATTGAGAGAAATCATAATGTACAGTATGCAACAACAGGCTTTATCCATCTTGTAGCACAAACTAAAAATGGGGAACTTCTAAAAGAGATATTTGCACTTAAACCTATAGAATTTCACCCAAAATTAAAATCTGCTATAGCTATGAGTGTATATACTGATGAGGCTATGCAAAAAAAACTTTTTAAAAGTGGTGATGAAAAGCTTTTAGAAGCTCTTTCTTTTAATAAAAATTTGACTAACTCCTTAGTTATGGAATTTTTAGATGATAAAATGCTTAGAGGTAATATGGCAAAATCTATAGAGTTAGATGATGAATTATTTGACTTACTAAAAATACATTCTATTAGTTTAGCTTTAAATGAAACTCTTACTTTAGAGATGCAGGAAAAACTTTTCTCACTTAAGGATTATGATACAAATTTTGCTTTGGCACAAAATAATAAACTAAATATAAAGATTATAAAATTATTGATAGAGTTAGATGATGAGAAGATAAAATACTCAATATATGAAAATAATTCTACCCCAGTTGAGATACTTAATGAAGCATATAAAGAGCCTAAAAATCATATATATTTATCAAGAAATGAAAATACACCGATAGAGATTTTATATCAACTTCAACTAGATAGTAGATTTGAAAGAGATGTAAAAACAAATGCGGCATTTGGTCGCCATATACAAAGTGAAAATATAGGATGGGAAATATAAATTGAAAGCATCAGAATTAATAAGCAGTGTATCATCATTGGTAGAGCAAAAAGTTCCAACATTTCTTTGGGGAGCACCAGGTGTTGGTAAGTCTTCGATTATAAAACAGATTGCAGATTCTAAGGGTGTTGGTTTTATAGATTTAAGACTAGCCTTAATGGATCCAACTGACCTAAAAGGAATACCATTTTTTGATAAAGATACTCACTCGGCACTTTGGGCACCTCCTGCTTTTTTACCAAGAGAGGGTGAGGGAATTTTATTTTTAGATGAGTTAAATGCAGCTCCTCCATCAGTTCAAGCTTCTGCATATCAATTAATATTAGACAGAAAAGTAGGGGAGTATTTACTTCCAGATGGCTGGGCAATAGTCGCTGCTGGAAATCGTGAGGGAGATAGAGGTGTAACTTACCGTATGCCTTCCCCTTTGGCTAACAGATTTGTTCATTTTGAGATGGATATTGACGCTGATGAGTGGAGAGACTGGGCATATAAAAACTCTCTTGATGAAAGTATCATTTCATACATTGCATACAAGAGTGAACACTTGTTCACATTTGATGCAAAGAGTGATATAAAGAGCTTTGCAACTCCTAGAAGCTGGGAGTATGTAGATAAAATACTAAAAAGTGATTTAGATAAAAATCTACAACTAAATGTCATCTCAGGAGCTGTTGGAAAAGATGTTTCAGTTGGCTTTTTATCATTTAAAAAAGTGATGAATAAACTACCAGACATTCAAAATATATTGGCATGTGGAAATGGAGATTATTCAGAAGAAGTTGATGTGCTATATGCTCTTAGTACAGGTTTAGTCTCAGCTCTTTTAAAAGAAAATAGTGATGAAAGGTTAGATAATTTACTCTCATATACTCTGGAGTTAAAAAGTGAGTTTGCTGTAATGGTAGTTCAAGACCTACAAAGAAACGGTGTCAAGATGGAACACTCAAAAGTTTTTAAAGAGTGGGTAAAGAAATTTGCCTATCTTTTACAATAGATTAAAAAGTAGAGACTATGAAAAAAAGAATCTTCGTTACAGCGACAAATACAGATATTGGTAAAACTTACACTACAAAGCTACTTTTAAAAGAATATGCTTCACGTGGACTACGCGTTGGAGTTATAAAACCGATAGAGACAGGGGTGATTGATGGATTTGCACCTGATGGTAGTGAACTTTTGGCATGTGTAAAAGAGTTAAACAGTGAAATGAAAAATTTAAGTATAGAGAATATTGTACCTATCACTTATGAGCTTCCCGCTGCTCCTTTAGTTGCTTCAAATAATGCTGACTTAGATTTTAAAAAACTTGATGAGGCTATAGAAAAACTTGAAAAGTTGTGTGATGTTCTTATTATTGAGGGAGCAGGTGGTTTATATGTTCCAATAGATAGACATACAATGGTTATAGATTTGATAAAGCATTTTAAGGCAACTGCACTCTTAGTTACTCACTGCTCACTTGGTTGTATAAATGATACACTTTTAAGTTCAAAAGCAATGCTAGATAAACAGATTCCACATGCCATAGCTTTTAATTGTAGAGCAAATGATGATGGATTTGCAGATATCTCAGCTCCTTATTTTACAAAAATAGGTTTTGAAGTGCTAAAAGTAGATGAAAATATTGACACTATTTGTGATGTCTTGTATAATCAATAAATTATTTCAAAGAGAGATTCATGCAACACTTAACCGCAACTGATGATTTTTCCAAACAAGAGATAGAAGAACTTCTAGAAGATGCAAAAAAATTTAGTAATGGTGAATTTGATAGAGTGCTGCAAGATAAAGTTATTATCACTCTTTTCTTTGAAAACTCTACTCGTACAAAAAGTTCATTTGAGATAGCAGCAAAAAGGTTAGGTGCTGAGATAGTTCATCTTGATGTTGCACAAAGTTCAACTAAAAAAGGTGAAACTTTAGTAGATACTGCAATGAACCTTGATGCGATGGGTCCACATGCCATAATAGTTCGTCATCAAAATTCAGGTGTACCTAAAATCCTTTCAGACCATACTAAAGCGGCAATTATAAATGCTGGAGATGGTGCACATGCCCATCCAACTCAAGCACTGCTTGATCTGTTTACTTTAAAAGAGCACTTTGGTGATTTAGAGGGTAAAAAAATAGCGATAGTTGGAGATATAAAAAACTCTCGCGTCGCAAATTCAAATATAGAACTATTAACTCGTTTTGGGATGGAAGTGATACTTGTAGCTCCTCCACATTTTTTGCCAAAAACAAAACTTAGAACTACACATTATTTAAAAGATATTATTGATGAGGTTGATGCTATTATGAGTTTAAGAACTCAAACAGAGAGACACTCATCTCAAAGTTATGCTTCACTAAAAGATTATGCAAGTGATTTTTGTATAACAACAGATTTAGTTGGAGATAGAGATATTGTACTTCTTCATCCTGGTCCAGTTCATAGAAACATAGATATCTGCGATACACTTTTAGCTGATGATAGATGTAAAGTTTTAGAGCAAGTCTCAAATGGTGTCTCTATACGAATGGCAGTGTTGAAAAAACTGATAAATGACGTTTAATGATATCAACCTCCTTGCAAAAGAGAAAACACCTTTTCTTTTTATAAGTGATTTTAAAGCACAAAATCTAAAAGTCATACTTTTGGATGAACTTCAAAATGAAGATATTGAATTTGCTATAAATGAGAACTATACTAAAACAATACATCCACATTTTTTAAAAAAAATACCTCTTGCATTTAGTGAATATAAGAAAAAATTTGACTATGTTATAGAAAAAATCAAATCAGGCGATACCTACCTTTTAAACTTTACTCAACCAACAAAAATAGAAAGTTCTCTTAGTTTAAAAGAGATGTTTTCTTTTGCCAATGCTCACTATAAACTAAGATACAAAGATGAGTTTGTATGTTTTTCTCCTGAGAAGTTTGTAAAAATAAAAGACAATAAAATTCATACATACCCTATGAAAGGGACAATTGATTCTAATATTCCACATGCCAAAGATTTAATATTAAATGATAAAAAAGAGATGGCTGAGCATATTATGGTTGTGGATTTATTAAGAAATGATTTGTCTATAAAAGCAAAAAATGTAAAAGTAGAAGAGTTTAGGTATATAACAGAGATTGAAGCAGGAGACAAAAAACTGCTTCAAGTCAGTTCACATATAAGTGGAGAGTTAGATGAATCTTGGCATGTGCAATTGGGTGATATTTTAAAATCACTTTTACCTGCTGGCAGTATAAGTGGAACACCTAAAAAATCAACTCTTGAAATTATTGAAAATATTGAGGGCTATGATAGAGGATATTTCAGTGGTGTTTTTGGTGTTTTTGATGGAGATAGTTTTGATAGTGGAGTTATGATTAGATTTATCGAAAAAACTAAAATAGGTTATACTTATAAAAGTGGTGGTGGAATTACTTTAGACAGTGATGCTAAATTAGAGTATAATGAGCTCTTGGATAAGGTGTATTTACCCTAAACACAGAGGTCTGTAATGATTAAACTAGATAGATTTTTTACAAGTGGATACGATTTTAAAGATTCTAGTGACGAGATAAAAAGTAAATTTCAAATGTTAAATATTGCAATACTACTATCAAGTATTGCTTTAATATATGGAATAATCGGAAACTATATTAGAAATATTTTAGGAATAATTCCTGTTGAAATAATTTTACTTTTTATAAATATAGGACTTATTTTTATTTTAAGAACTTATAGAAATTCGTTTGAGTTAGTAACAAAAATCATAACAGCTCAGTTTACTTTTTTCTTTTTATTTCTTTTTTATTCGTATGATCCAACAGATTTAAAACATATTTGGTTATTTACTTATCCTATTATTTTACTTTATTTTCAAAATGTAAGAAGTAGTTTTTACTGGTCTTTATTTATGTTGTTTGTAATTATGATTTCCCCTTTTCAAACAATTGTAGAGAGTAAATACAGTATATTTCAAGCTTCTTATCTATCTTTTGCCCTTATTATAGTTACAGTGATTATATATTTTTATAAACTTAAAATGGATGAAGCAAAAGATATAATTGTTGAACAACAAAATCAACTTCAAAATTTTAATACAGAGCTTGAAGTAAAAGTTGAGCAAAAGACATCTGAACTACAAGATTTAAATGAATCTCTAGAGATGAAAGTAAAAGAAAAAATAAAAGAGCTTATAACTAAAGACAGACTCATTACAGCACAGTCAAAACAAGCTGTAATGGGGGAGATGATACATATGATTGCCCATCAATGGAGGCAACCTCTCTCCACAATCACACTTCAGATTTCAAATCTACATTTTAAACGACTTTTAGGGGAAAATGTACCAATAAAAGATAGTGATAAAATCCTTAGTGAGATTAGCAATACCATAGTATATCTCTCAGATACCATAGATGATTTTCAAACATATTTTAGACCAAACAAAGAACAAGAAGAGATTGAAGTGCATGAACTTCTTAATCGTGCTATAAACCTAACTCTATCAAGAACTCAAGATATGAGTATTCAGATAGTAAATGATAAGAAAAGTGATGTTTTAATAAAAACTTATGTAAATGAGATGGTTCAAGTTATACTAAATCTAATTAATAATGCTTTGGATGCTTTGTCTGAAATAGATAAAGATGATGCAAAATTACTTGTATATGCAAGAGAGTTAGATGAAATTGTATATATATATGTTGAAGATAATGCTAATGGGATAAGTGATGAAAATTTAGAACATATCTTTGAACCATACTTTAGTACTAAAGGTAAAAATGGAACAGGACTTGGGCTTTACATGAGTCAGATGATTGTAGAAAAGCAGTTTCATGGAGAGATTTTGGTTGAATCATCATCAAGTGGAACAAAGTTTATAGTGGAGATTTCAAAACAAGCATCGTAATGATATTAGTTGTATTGAGTCTAAATTATCTTTTAATTTTACTATTTTTAAAATCATATTATGCAGTTTATTTTTTAGTATTATTTTTAGCCGTTTATCTAAAGTATATAGTTAAACAAAAGAGAAACATATATATTAAATATATCTATATAATGGCTATCTTAGTAAGCACTTATCTATTTGAATATTTTGACAATGATATATATGATATCTATCTGCTTTTAGACTTGAATGAAATATATACCTCTATTGGTGGGGATATTACATATATTTTAGCTCTTCTTCACTCTTTTATTTTATTTGGGTTATAATAATAAAAATAATTAATTAGGTTGATATATGTATTTAAAAGATTTGAAGTTTTCACTGTGGGCAGATTTTATAGAAAGAGATTATTTAGACAATGAATTTAAAGACTTAATAAATGATGGTATTATAAATGGTGCTACTTCAAATCCTGCAATATTTAAAAATGCAATTTTAACTTCACCGGCATATAAAGAACAACTATCAACTTTAAGTTCATTAACTCCAAAAGAGAAATATGAAGCAGTCGCAATTTTTGATATTACAAAAGCAGCTGATATTTTAAAACCTTTATATGATAAAGGTGATGATGGTTATGTAAGTATTGAGGTTGATCCATTTCTTTGTGATGATGCCGAGGCAACAATAGCAGAGGGAAAACGTCTTTTTGCTGAAATTGGACGAGAAAATGTGATGATAAAAGTTCCAGCAACTACTGCTGGATATAAAGCGATGGAAGAACTCTCAGCATGTTCAATTCCTGTAAATGCAACTCTTATCTTTAAAAAAGAGCAGGCTGTGGCATGTGCAAAAGCATTTAAAAATGGTGCAAAAAGAAACTCCAAAGCTGTTGATACAGTAATAAGCATATTTGTAAGTAGAGTTGATAGGGCATTGGATTCTAAACTAGCTGGGCTTGGAATTGATGTTGCACTTAGTGGAATTTACAATACTGCTGATATTTACAACACTATAGAGGAGTTGAATGTTGATAGATGTAGAGCACTTTTTGCAAGTACTGGTGTTAAAGATGATTCACTGCCAGCTCATTATTATATAGATGAACTTCTAGCATATAACTCTGTAAATACAGCTCCAATAGATACAATTTCCGCTTTTCATAATAATGGTAAAAAGAAAAAAGCCTTACCAATATCAAATGAAGTAATCAATACCCATTTTAAGAAAATATCTGATGCAGGTATAGATTTTGATGAAGTGTTAAATAAACAAATTTCTGATGGTTTAGTTGCCTTTGAAGATGCATTTAAAGATATACTGGAGTCATTATGAGTGAAGAATTAGAGCAATTAAAAAAAATAAGAGCCT